>Ga0256845_1000025_pt1 | contig 124422 bp, 117 predicted proteins | sample RiftiametaG_FD_189101 | JGI IMG/M metagenome (GOLD analysis project Ga0256845, IMG submission 189101) | Tube worm associated microbial communities from hydrothermal vent at the East Pacific Rise, Pacific Ocean - Riftia | ecosystem: Host-associated > Annelida > Integument > Unclassified ...
TTGACGAGTTAAAAACCCTAAAATTATCATAGTCTTACTCCTCTGTTCTGTCCTTATTAATAACAATATAAATTTAACACATTTTAAATCAAGTAAATAGCATTAAAACAAACTTAGGAAAATTATAAACAATATGTGGCTCTTCAGTAGTTTAAAGCTTTGTATTTCAAATCAAGCCCGTCAAATTCAAAAATTCGCGTGATTATTGAGGATAAATAAATTAAATTCTTAAATTTGACTAAGCGATAACCTATGAACTCAGTTTTTCATGAAACACATACTGTTCATAGTTTGGTCGTTGTAGAGCATAAGAAATATATCACAAATGGACTACTCATTAATTATTAGATACATAATTGTTGCAACTGTGACATTAATTATCACAGGTCTACTGAATAACCTCCTGAGAAGTAAGAAACCTAAAAGAAAAGAGGATAATTCAATTCTTGAAATGCCGAAATTATATCTGTACCTCTCAATGTGTCTTTTTATTGGTTTTGCTCTCTATGCATATACAGGGTTGATAAGAAATGAAATGAACCATTCTATGGGCTTAAGGACAATCTACAGTCTTTTTGGTCTAACTCTATTCTTTGGGGGCGTCAATACCCTATTGCTCTATAAAAACCATAAAGTAACTTATAATAGTAACTTGATTAATCAAATCAGTTGGTTAGGGAAAGAAAAAACAATAAATTGGGACGACATAATTACGGTCTCATTTTCGAGTCTTTCGTCTTCCTTAAAGATTGAGACTGAAAAAGAAAAGATATTTATTCATGAACACATTATAGGATATAAATCATTCTCTGAGCAATTGAAAATTAAAGGATTAGTAAAATAAACGCTCTACAACAACATATATAGCAAATCGGGTGCTCAGTAGTTCATCAAATCACAAAGATATCTGAAAGTACGCCAAATATAAAATTTGGCTTTAGTAAATAAAAAATTTAAACCAAAATGTTTAAATTTGACTTAGTGCAAGCTTGAGAGTTTTTCGCTTTCAACTACTATACTTGCCATATATTAAACGTTAGCATCAATAATATGAAGTCCAGAATAATTAATTTAATTACTAGTGAACTAATCAATCCCATGAGGGAGATGACGCAACAGTATTTGAAAATTTTGGAGGTTAAATATATTAACCAAATCCCTAAAATTGCAGGAATAGATGTTAATCAGGTTGAAAATAAAGTAACAGCTTATGTTGAAGTAAAAAATGAATATTTTTATCTTCAATTTGTTTTTGATACAACATCTAACATTCAAATTTATAGTGTCAGTACAGTTCCATTTATCGGAATTAATTTCACACCAACATCTGAAGAATTAACTTTAGAACATCTATTGAAAATTACATCAATAAATCCAACTAGCACAATATCTAAAGAAGAATTTGAATATAATGGTCTTGTATTTGATTCAAACCCTGAACCAGGACAAATTGAAAATAAACTGAATTTGTTTCTAAATCTTTTAGAATCTGACATTGAAGGAATAAAAGAATTATCTAAGCAAACTAATTGTAAGCATCTTTTTTTAACAATAATATATCATGCTGGAACCGAAAACTATAGTGGATTCTACTTAACCACTCAAATAATTAATAGACTTTCAAATTTGGGATTTGAATTAACATTTGATATTTATGCTAGCGGGAACAAATTTTTATAATTTAAATTTCTTATATTGAAATAATATAAAATAGTAATATGAATAATAGAAAAATTGAAATTTTAGAATCTTTTTTAGTAAAAACTTCAATGTGCATTTAACAGAGACCGCCAAAACTTTTTAGATTACCCGTTAAGGAAATATCAAATAAATTTGGCTATTAGAAGAAAAAAGATAATAACAAAAATTGGCTATGTGCGTTATCGAAAGTTTCATTACTTTTAACTCGTACTAGACATATTCAAACGTTAGCGATCATTAAAAAAAGAGTATGAAATGGTATGATATATTTTCAAATATTTACGATTCTTCATTAGAGAAACTCTACTTCAAAAGTAGAGAAAGAGCAATTGAATTATTAGATTTAAAACATGGACAAACTCTTATTGATATTGCTTGTGGGACAGGAGCCAATTTCAAGCATATAAAAGCGGCTAATAAAGATTTAGAAATTTATGGAACTGACTTTTCAGAAGGAATGCTCAGTAAAGGAAAAACTCTCATTAAGAAGAATGACTGGAATGATATCGCTCTATTTCAAGCAGATGCTAGAGAATTGACTCCTGATTTTATAAAGACAAAAATTAATAAGGATTTACGTTTTGATAGAATCATTTGTGTTTTAGGACTTTCCGTTATTCCTGATTGGGAAAACGTTTTAAACAAAATGCTTGACATATTAAAGGAAAACGGGAGAATTGTAATTGTAGATGTTTTTGCGGAAAAAAGAAATTATAATACTTGGCTAGTTGAAAAATTTGCAAGAGCTGACTTAAATCGAAAAATTTGGCAAACACTTGAGATAAAAACAGATGAATTTAGCCACGAATATTTACCAGTAAAAGAGAATAAAGTTGGAGGAAAATTATTTGTCGCATCTGGACTGAAGAAAAATACCTCTAAACACGAATAAGCAAATATGAGTAATTATAAAAAAGAAATTCTAGACAAAATTTGTTACACCGAACTCGTCTATGGAAGGATCAATAAGAAGCTAAGACTTGAGCATTCAAAAGAAAAAATTGAAGAAATGATTTCTACAATTATCTCAGAAACAGACGAATCCGAATTTCAAAAAATAGGTAAAAATATTTATATCACAAGTAATGAAAGAAATGTAAGACTAACAATTAATTCCTATACAAATAGAATAATTACAGCAGACCAATTGAATAAATAATCAATCTCTAACACTTTATATATCAAATAGGGAGTTCAGTGATTTACGAAAGTTCAGTGCCATTTCAAACACCGTCAAATCTTTTGATTTGGCTATTAAGTAGAAAAAAAAATAACAAAATAAAAAGTTTTGGTCATGTGCGTTATCGAAAGTTTCGTTACTTTTAATCCGAACTAACCATAATCCAAGCGTTGTATTGCCTTAAAAAGATATGAAACAAATTATACTCTACATATTTCTAATCGGACTAATAAGTTGTTCAAATAATAGTCAAGAAAAAAAAGCTGTTGACAAAGAAACTGAAAATAAACAGGAGACAAAAACAACTCTAACCGAATCGAAACTCGACTATCGTGAAATTTTACTTTCGGAAAATAAACTTGACTCCTTTTCAATTCCTTTTCCTGAAAAAAATATGTTAATCCCATTAAGAAACTATTACAAACCATATTGGGTAGAAGCGAATATTGGACAACAAGACGGACCAGATTTTACATATATTGATATTTTAAAAGATGACGACAATCCAATTGCCAATTTATATTTTGACTCCGAGAATAAATATAAACTTGACGAAATCAGGATTATGAACTCAACTGCAATTGACCAATACGGAATACACATTGGTGACCCTTTGACAAAAATAATTTCTTCCCGAGATACAGGACAAATAGTATTCGAACCTTATCATTTTCACATCTACTACAGTTATAAAAACTCAAATATATTATATGAATTAGAAGGAGAACTTCATACTCCAGCGGTAGATAATGTCAAAGATATAATTTTGACTTATGATGATATTGGCTCTCACACAGTTCAATCAATTATATGGAGAAATAAATAATAATAATAACGCAACATAACACGGATTAGACGTAATACGGATTATCTGACAAACGAAAGTTCAATGTACTTAATGAAGTCCGCCAAATTTTTAATTTGGTTTTTAAGATGAATAAATTAAAAACAAAATATAAACTCATGAAATCATTATTATGTTTCTTATTATTAATTGTAGTCTCTTGTACTGAAAAAATTAATCCTGAAACTTTTATAGAAAATAGTGAAAGTAGTATCCAAGAAGAAAATAAGTTAGACACCATATTAGGGGATAAAATACTTAATACAGGAACAAACGAAATACGTAAAAATAACTTTGAGAGTTTAAAAAACATTTCTGTCAGCGACTTAAGAAAAGATTCCAAATTATATGATATCATTCTTATAAAGGAGAATAATTATTTGTTAAGGCAAAAAAGAAGTTATTCAACAGCACGTTGCTTCAATGTTTTATTAAAAACAAAAAACGACAAGGTTATTGATTATTTTGTTCTAGATGATTTTAGAATAAACGATATAATTATAGATGACGACTCTTTTCTAATATTATCTGATGATTTTGAAAACGAGAATATTCATTGGAGTTGTAAGTTACAAATGAAAATTATAAAGTTGAACTTAAATTTCAACTACATATGGGATTATCAAACAAGTTATAAAAATCCACTTGAAACGGTTAAAATAAAAAGTTCTGATGAATTTGACATTTACACTATAAACGTTATAACTGGATGTCATATTTGTTATAGTATTGTAGAACTGAAATTGAATAAAGCAGGTGGCTTTATTTCTGTTAACGAAATTGAATTACATAACTCACAATCTGTGCCTGAAGAGCAATTAAGAGCCATATTTAACAGAACAAATATGTAATTATACCTTTCGTAGAAAGTCTACCGAAACTTAAGGCTGTATTTGAGCCGTATCCTGTGTATTGAGTTTTTCGAAATCAGTTTATCGAAATACCAAACACGAATTACATTTCATTCCAAAATAGAGTTGTTTTGTATAATTAACCTTATATTTGACTAAACCCTATGAACTAAATTACCATTTGTAAATACATATAAACGTTTACAAACGGAAAGATATCTGGTTTCATTGGGATAATTAAAAATAAATAAGCTACTAACATAAGTGAAATATATGGAACAGTTCCATATATACCAACGTTAGCAAACATAAATTACGGGATGGATAATGAATTAATTGAAAGAAGGAGATTTGAACTTGATAAATTTGTTGAAAAGAGTTTTTCAGTAATTGTTGACTTTGTAGATAGATTAGGAATCAATAATCCTATGAGATTGTTTAAAGCATATATAATTGTCACACTGTTTAGTATCTCCTCGTTTTGTTATGGACAAAACCTTGTTCCCAATGGTGATTTTGAGATCGTAACATCTTGCATACTTTCATTTGGAGATATCGATCATGCAGTGGACTGGACATCACCTTCTGGCGGTAGCCCAGATTATTTCAATTCGTGTTCGAATAATTCTAATCTGGTTGTTCCATCAAATTATTGGGGAATTCAACTGGCGAATAGCGGGAACGCTTATGCTGGAATGCTACTTTATCAGGAATCGATACCAGAAAACCGGGAATATATATCTGTACAACTATCAGATACATTAGAAGCGGATAGTAGTTATCGATTTAAAATGTATGTCAATAGGTGTGACAAAAGTCAATACAGCACGGACGATATCCAAATTTATTTATCAGATACTACATTAGCTGGCCAAATAGGGTACAATGTAATACCAAAACCTTTTCAATTAAGTTATACAGGTCCGATTTTTGATTCATTGTCTTGGAGTCTGTTTGAAGGAACATATACGGCGAATGGTACTGAGGCATATATAACAATAGGCAATTTTAAGAATGATTCGCTAACAAACATTGTCTCAGTTAATAACGGACCACAGTCTAATGCATTTGTCTATGTAGACAATATTTCATTGAATAAGATTTCATCTACATTTAGTAGCCTTACTGTGACCTCTTGTGAAACATACACTATTCCATCAGGGAACGAAACACACTCAATTTCAGGTGTATACATGGATACTATCCCGAATTATCTGGGTGCAGATAGCATTATTACAATCAATTTAACGATAACAAGTATTAACACCTCAGTAACAGAAGCAGGGGCAATACTATCAGCTGATGAAGCTGGAGCAACATATCAATGGTTAGATTGCTCAGATATGACGCCTATCAGTGGAGCAATAAGCCAATCATTTACTGCTACAGTAAATGGTGATTATGCTGTAATTGTATCTAGTAACGGATGTTCAGACACATCAACTTGTTATACTGTAAAGGTAGTTGGAATTATTGAGAGTGATTTTAGTAATGAGCTCATTATTTACCCCAATCCAACAAATGGAAATTTCTCAATTGATTTAGGAGATAACTACCCAACAACCCTAATTACTTTAACAGATTTGAATGGAAAAGTTATCCAATCAAAATTGTATTCTAACGAACAACTATTAAACTTAAAAATAAAAGAATCGGCAGGGGTTTATTTATTGGTTGTTGAGTCAGGAGATAAGAAGGCTATTATACGATTGATAAAAGAATAAAACGATTTGTCAACAAAGGCTAAACTGCGTTTTAATGCAGTTTAGTCAAATCGTTAGCAGTAATCAAAAAATCATGTTGAAAAACAAAGTGTTATTTATTCTTTTTTCCACTCTCATCTTTTCTTGTTCTGATAATGACTTAAAAACCGGATGGTGGAAGTATGGTGGAGGGCAATATATTGGAGGTATTCTTACTTTTGATGACTCAAATATTTCAAATGACACAATTTACAAAAATGACACGGCAATAGGAATTATAGTAGATAGAGAAAAAAGTTTTTTTGGAATAACAAGCAGAAAGATTTTTATTAAACCACTCATTAAAAGTGTAGATATCTATGAAGAAAATTTTAATTTTATTAAAGCTAACTTACCCAATAGTAAAGAAAATTATATCAACCCTTACCCGAAAGGTCTAGGAGTATATCATAAAAAATATTTATATACTATGGAATCTAAAGATATTGGAAAATTTAAAGCAATTGAAAGTTTTGGCATTAAAAGAAGAAATGAATTCTATATAATCGGTGAATTAATAGAAGGAGCTATCAAAAAAGATTGGTTTGTTCTTATTCCTTTCAATAACACCCTTTCCATGACTGTCAGAATTAAAGAAATTGAAGAAGTTATAATATCTGGAGAAGATAAAAAGTATACTCTTTTGATTACAACAACTGAATTGGAAGACAGTTTTGATTTTATGTTAGGAATGAAAATAGGAAATGAAGATTTACTAATTTCTGAAATAGGAGAAGATTAATTTAAACCAATGCTAACACTAATTATAGTTAATACGGAGTTCAATAAGATTATTGAAAAATCAGTATTCCATTGAAAGTCCGCCAAAACTTAAAGCCTGTGTTGAGCTTGTCGAAATATGGTGTTTAAAACACCAATAATCTAAAAACAAAATATTAACTTTAGGCTATGTGCGTAATTCAGAATTTTTTTCTTTGGAAATCCGTACTAAACATAAGTAAACGTTAGCAGATGATAACAGAGAATATAGAAACTAGTCCAAAACATACGAAACAGACATTTAGTTATGCTACTTCTTTAGCTTGGCAAAAACTTTCTTATTATGGTTGGCGATCAATCCTTTTCTTCCTATTCATTGATCAAGTCGACAAATCAGACACATTAGAAATTACCAATTTATTTTTATGGATATCCATTGGACTGTCAATTGCTTACATATTTGGTGGAATTCTAGGGGATCTATTAATTGGTAATAAAAACACAGCAATTATTGGAGGTATTGTCATGTTTACTGGTTCAATGTTGTTTTTCTTTGACCTTTCAATCACTCCATACATACCTATTACAATTTTTATTACTGGCTGTGGATTATATCAATCCAATTTGAAGTCCATTTATGCAAAACTTTACCTACATGATACTAGATTACTAGACTCAGGCTTTCTTATATTCAATCTATTTATCAATATTGGGTCATTTTTTGGAGTTTTAATAGTCGGTCTAATTACTGAGAAATATGGTGTTGAATATGGATTTCTTACGGTAGGTGTTTCTACTATCTTATCAATTATAATGCTTCTATTAACAAAAAACACAACTCAGCCTTCAGTGAAATCATATCCTCATAAGGAACTACTTATAAATAGAATAAACCTGAAATATCTTAGTCAAGTTCTTGCTCTTTATACACTTTACTGCTTTGCATGGAGACTCTCATATTATGATATCAATGCACTATATTGGGATATTGATTTGGGACCACATTTCATAAGTTATTTTTGGGTTGACAATGTAAGTTTGGTTTTCCACTTAATAATCGGCATTTATTTAATAATTTTATGGACTAAAAAATATTACGATAAAATTACCAAATTGACCATTTCAGCAGTCATTACCTTGGTATCGTTTAGCCTTTCTTATTTTCTTTTTAATGAAAATTCAGTTACAACCAGTATTCTGACTGTTTTTGTTCTATTTGCATACACTTTTGCAGATCTACTTGTTCTACCAATAATAGATTCATCCATAGCCAAATTGATTAATCGTAAATTCTTAGCAATTGCATATGGAACAGTTTCTATTATAACAATGGGTATTGGATATGTCTTTTTATTTATAGAGAACGGTATTAAATTGTTAGTCGAAAGTACTATTTACGTTGGACTTGGAGGATTATTGGTGTTGAGCATTATTCTTATAATAAGAAAATTTAAACCAGAATAAATACCTATAACACTATATTTAGCAAACAGGGAATTCAATAGTTTAACAAAACTCAGAGTTATCTGAAAGTACGCCAAATATAAAATTTGGCTTTATTTAAAAACAAAATGTTTAAATTTGGCTTAGTGCAAGCTTGAGAGTTTTTCGCTTTCAACTACCCTACTTGCCATAGTTTAAACGTTAGGTACTATTAAAAATTTGAAAGTAATTCTAGACGTAACCTTAAGTTTAGTAATAATAACAAGATTTATAAAGGGTTAGATAAAGATGATAAATCAATTAAAAAATAAAATATTTATTGTATTACTTACCTGTTCTGTTGGAGCTTGTGTAAGTTTAAAAAGAATGCAAAATAAAAAACTGTTTAGAGATGCAGATAAAATATGTGAAGTATGTAATGAGAATTACAGTAGGTTGACTATAGATACAATATCTATTGGAAATGATTTTATTTGTATCTATCAAACTAATGAATTACAAGAAGCAGGGAAAATAAAGAGTGGAGTTAAATTAGGAAAATGGTATACTTTTACTGAAGAGTGTAAAGTAAGAGAGGTTGTTAATTTTCATAGAGAGGGAAAAGGTAGTGTTACTCTTTATAGATCCTATATGAGAAATGAAAGTTGGTAGTCCTTCCCCACTAGATAGAACACAATTTAGAATAACAATAATGGAATCGATTAAAAAAAAAGGAACATCAATCAGTACCTTAATTGAGTGTTTCGTGTTTCATAGAAAGCCTACCAAAACTTAAAACCTGCGTTGCATTTCGCCGTATTGAGTTTATCAAAATAAGCTTGTCAAAATGTCGAAATATGGTGTTTAACAGAATAATTTAAAAACAAAATATTAACTTAGGGAATGTATGTGATTGAGAGTTTATCTCTTTGTAACCTTTTACCAACAATGGATAAGTATTACATACCAAATTTGAAATATGAAGAACCTAATACTATTTTTTCTATTAACCAATAATTTTATTTTTGGACAAGACTTTTTAGAAGGAAAATTTAGTTCGAAACATAATTTGTTCCAACAAAAAAAAGTCGACTATTGGATTAGCGAATTTGAAGGAAATTTCGCAAAATTTTCTAAGACCGGATACTCTGGGATAATAAATAAACAAGGAGAAATTATACTTCCAATGGAGTATGATGAGATTTATAGTTCAGACTCCTTATTTTATGCCTATAAGAAGAATACTCACTATATTTTTTCTAAAAGAGGTAAAATTATTGACGTACCCATTTATGACTATATCATTAAAAAAAAAGGTATTCTTTACCTAGAGAACTATCAGTTGTATCGACCTTTAAACATTAGTGGTAATCCGTTTGAAAAGAAGAGAATGTTTCAATATGGAAATGCTATTTATGATTTTGATGGATATTTGATTACGAATGTACCTGATAACCTAATTATTAATTTTCATTATGGCATGTCTGTTGTTAACAATGGACAATGGAAACACAAAAAATATGGTTATATCAATAGAAAAGGAGAAAATGTAATCCCTATGGAATATGATTATTGTGATATATTCAGAAATGGGAGAGGAATAATGACTTTAAATAACAAAAGAGCTGTTATTGATAAGTTCGGAAATTTTATCGTCCCATTCACCAAAAGTATTCCTCCACTCTCTTTTTACGCCAATGGTCTTTGTAGATATAAGGATTCAATCACAAGAAAATTAGCCTATATAGATACGAGTGGCAATATTATAATTCCCCCAAAATTCGACAAAGCGGGCAATTTTTCCAATGGATTTGCGAAGGTGGAAGAAAACGGTAAGTCATATACGATAGATGTAAATGGAAAAAAATATAAAACCGAACAAGGCGCATTCAAAGAAGGTTATCGTTTTCAGGACTATAAAAACAAAATCGTTTATGAGGATAAAAATAAGAAAGAAGTATTCGACTTTAAATACCAAAATCACCCTACAAGTATATATTTCATTGAGGGATTAGCTAAGGTTAAACTAAATGGCAAAGAAGGCGTTATTGATAGATTAGGAAACGAAATTATCCCCCCTGTTTACGACAGAGTGAAAATTGATCAAGGCTATATCTTGGTTAAAAACCAAAACGACATCTGGTTAATGAGTAAATCGGGAAAAAAATTAAAAACAGTACAAGAAACTACTGAAAAAAATGACACTAAATCAACAAACCATTCAATATCAATAGGCTTTAATGTAAATGGTTTCTTGATGACAAGAAAAGATGATAAAATAGGTGTAATCAATTCTAACGCTGATGTTGTCCTTCCAATAACTTTTGACCGTATATATTTAAATGAATACTATATAATTGCGATTGTAAATAATAAAACCGGGGTTTATAATTTTAATGGTGAATTAATGGTCCCACATGAAGAACAAAAAATTGTTTCTAAAACAAATAAAGGATTTATCATTAAAAGAGAAAAAACCTTAGTCGCATTTGATAGAGAATTTAATCTCCAATGTACTATTGACTCGATAGATATAAATTACCCATCTGCCGGAACTCAATATCCATCTGGAGTCTACCCTTATAAAAATAAAACAACTGGTAAACTTGGATACCTTGACATTATCAACATACAAAACAGTCATGCTATTTATGACGACCTAGGTTTTTATGGAAACCACTTAATTCTTTGTAAGAATAAGAATAAAAAAATACTGTACAAACCGATCTCTAATGAAAAAGTACATCTCGATTTTGACATAATTCAAAAAGTTACCTCCAACATTCTAATTGTTAGAAAAGAAAGGGATGGTCCTAGAGCTGCTTTACCAGAAGGAATGAACTCTTATATGATGAACAAGGATTGGGTTTATGGTATCATGAATCAAGATGGAGAAATTATTCTACCAATTAAGTATTCCAAAATTAGGGGGATTAATTTTTTTAGAGATAAAAAAACAGATATTCCAAAAGGTGCCTTTATGTTTATTGAGCATAAAAATGAATATATTTTTATCGATAATTATGGAAAAATAATGCTTTAAAGTACTAACTATTATATAAAAATTGAAAAGAAGTTTTAATTAGAAAACAGTATATAACAACACGTAATTTTCGCACAAACGTTAGACCATATTATGAAATACTTATTATACATAACACTACTATTTATTCCCTTTTTGTCACTTTCACAACATACAATAAAGGACGATTCCTATCTTGATGAATCATTTATAGAATTTAGAGTTAAACTTGAATATAGTATCCTAAAAAAAGATAAACACCTTTTAAAAGAATTAGTATATGATAAAGTTTTGGAATGTTGGGATTCCTTTGATTGTGCTGGATTTGAGGGATGTGACAAAAATGATTTTATGACTATATTTTTTAATGATAGTTTAAGCTCTCATTGGAATATGATTAAACAAGTTGTGAGATATGGCTTTAAAAGAGAGAGCGACACCATAAATTATGTTCATATTTCTGAACCAAGAGATTCTTTATTATTTTCTGCCCCCACCTATTCTACTATAAAAGTTGGAAATATTATGATACTTGCAGAACATTTAAACGTTAGAAAAGAGCCAAATACAAACTCTGAGGTTTTAAAAGTCATACATTATGGAACCTACCCTTGTCATACTAACGATAGTGGTTATACGAAATTTTATAATGCTGATTGGATAAAATTAAATTTTGAAGACGGGACAAATGGTTTTGTCCATTGGAAGTTTACATCCGAAAAAATAAATAGAACTTTAAAAATTGCTAAAATAAATGGTGAATGGAAAATCATACAATACCTTTGTGAATTGGATATTTAGCTATAACTATAGAATCTATAAAATAAAAGAAAATGAAAAAAATACTACTTACAATTTTAGCAGGACTCATAAGTATGAATACTTATTCTCAAAGTGAAATAACGGCTAAAATTAAGGCTGATTATAATAATAAAAAGTATGCTGAGCTTATTTCTAAACATGCTGAAACCGTAAGTGATTATCCTGCCAAAGCTATTTATTATATCGGAATGGCGTATTATATGGCCGCAGATGATAATAATGTATTAAAAATGATGAATTTGTCTATTCAAAAAGACGCTACTGATCCAGATGCTTATTATATAAAAGGAGCAACTTTCAATTATATGGGGCAATTTGATAAGGCTATAGAACCATTTAATACAGCGATTGCTTTAGATTCAAGTAATGCCAATTATTATAGTGGCTTAGGAGATTCATATTATAACTTAAAAAAGTATGACCTAGCACTTTCTGCATATGTGACATCCACTAAGCAAATTAAGCCAATTGACAGAGCTTTCACCATGATTCCTCAAATCTATGTAAATTTGAAACAACCAAAGAAAGCGTTACAAGCTTTTTACAATTCAAAGGCTAACATTTCTATAGTTTCTGAATCGTACATCACTGCGTTATACAATATTGGATTATATGAGTACTTAAATAAAGCGTTTAATAAATCAGAAGTAGCATTCAAAGAACTTATTGAATTATCACCAAATGACTTTCATTCGTATGCTAAACTAATTCAAGCCTATTATGGTAAAAAAGAATATGAAAAAGCAAAACCATATAGAAACAAACTTTATAAAGCGTACGATCAGGGTAAATTAACAGGGCCTTTAAAAAATAAATTTTGCTTTGATCAATTTGAGCATAATGACAAATTAATACTAGCATACGAACGCTTTGCTGTTGTTAAAGGGGAACTATATTACAAGCATATTTTCTTTATTACAAATGACAAAGGAGAAACTGAATTTACAATTCAAACTGAAAACTCTACTATCGCAGAAGAAATGGGAGCTGGAAAATATGCAGTTGGTATGGACAAGAATGGAACACACTCCACGTTTGGATTTATTAAAGAGGACTTTAACTATGACGATTTAAAAAGTACTGTCATTAAAATCCTTGATGAAGACATTAAAGCGGGTGCAAGTTCTAATGGAGGTAAGAAATAAGTATGTAACTTATTACTTTATAAATAGAAGTCAAAATAATAAGCAAAGGCTTTTGTAAATTTTAATTTGATATAACTTTTATAAATTCTTCTTTACCTGAGACTAATTTTACTAACAAAAAGTACACTCCAGGAGAAGTGTTTAAAGGATAAATATGAAGTTTATTATTTTCGGAAACCACATTTAGTTCATATTCCTTATTATCTAGAGAATAAAGTGTTAAGGATTTAACTTCATTAACCTCAATGTCAAGTATAAAATTATCCAAAAATGGATTAGGATAACTACGAATAGCATGTTTTATTAAAGGATTACTGAGCATTCCCAATTGACTAAAATCATTAACACTAATTTTATCGATTCCCATTCTTAAACTACCACCTTCGTCATATAAATTATTATTTGTGTCTAAATCAATTGGTAAGAATTTCAAAGTATGCGTATTAGCTGTTGCTATAAATGAAATCTCCCTGAATTCCCAATTGAGATTAAGATGAATGGCAGGATCATGACTTAGTGTCTCAATAGAATAGTCCGCCAATAGAGAATCTATATATACAGCCCAAGAGCCTGTCGTGTCGAGATCTGATTCATTATATTGCTTAACGTTACTTTGATAGAATGAAATTATATATTCTTTCCCAATCTCAAAGCCAGATACAGTTTGCATTATCCCTTCTTGAAATTCATCCGTATGTCTACCAGAAATAAAAGTATTACCAGAGTGTGGCATTCCAAAAAGTCCATTATTCATATTTGGTCCTAATTCATCTAATACGTCTGGAGTCGCTGCATAACCAGAAATAGCCAAACAATTAGGGTCATCATATGGTACAAAATCCCAGCCAGGCAGCAAACTGCTAATGAATGAGCCACTAGGACCTTCTAAATCGCCATTAATAAGATTCTGACTGAAAGATACAGTTGTAAATAGTAAATAAATTATTAAAACATTTTTCATAGAGGTGCATTAAATAGTTAATATACAAGGTGAACGTAATTTTATTCAATTTATTTACTTTTCAAATATATAATGGTAAAACTATACTTACACCTACGATAAATATACAACTTAAACAGTTACACATCCTAAATAAAGTTTACCTAACTAAAAGACTGTCTGAGTTTATTAAAATATGGTGTTTAAAAATGGGTAGTTTTTAAAAAAACATTAACTTTAAGGTATTGCATAATTGAACGTAAATTTAATTAAAATTGGTAATTACAAAACAATGAAAAATAATAACAAGGTATTCATAGCAACAAGTTTAGACGGATATATAGCTGATAAAAATGGAGGAATAGAATGGTTACATTCAATTCCTAATCCAGACCATAATGATATGGGTTATGAAGAATTTATTTCTCAAATTGACGCGCTTATAATGGGACGTACAACATTTGAAACCGTTTGTGGTTTTGACATGGAATGGCCTTATGAAAAACCAGTTTTTGTGCTAAGTAATAGTTTAACTGATCTCCCCGAAGAGTATACCGGTAAAGTAGAAATTGTAAATGGGGACTTAACAGAAATTATTAAGAAAATTAATAATAAAGGCTATTATAAACTCTATATTGATGGAGGAAAGACTATTCAAAGTTTTTTGAAAGCGGATTTAATAGATGAAATTACCTTAACAACAATACCCTATTTATTGGGTGGAGGTACATCTCTATTTGCTGAATTACCTGATAGAATGGAGTTTGAATGTGTAACTACTAATTTATTCTTAGGGAAAATAGTTCAAAATAAATTTGTTAGGAAAAGATAAAACTTTATACTGAAGTACAATTATAGGTGAAGAACATAGTGTTTTATTTCATCCGGTTAAAATATTACGTTTAGAATTACCTAATGATAAATAAATTAAAAGAAATGAATAAAAGAAATATAGTTATCATTGGTCTTGGAGGAGTTGGCGGATATTTTGGGTTTAAGATTAATCAAAGCAATGAAACGAATTCAAACCATCACGTTTCATTTGTCGCTAGATCTAAAACTTACGACACCGTTAAAGAAAATGGACTCACTCTACTCTCTTCTGAGCATGAAAATAGCGTAACTCATCCTAACGCTATGTATCAAACTATTTCAGAAATTAAAAATCCTGATTTGGTATTGATTTGCGTTAAAGAATATGACTTAGAAAACGTTTGTCGCCAATTATCAGCTGTCATCACAAAAGATACGATTCTACTCCCTATGATGAATGGAGCCGATATTTATGACAGAATCCGTAGTATAATACCGAATAATACCATTTTACCATCTTGTGTTTATGTGGCTTCACATATCAAAGAAAAAGGTATCGTAGAACACAAAGGAAAATCCGGTAAGTTAATACTTGGTAGAGATCCAGCGCATAGCTCAGTAAATTTGGATTGGATTATAGAGACGTTAGATAGAAGTCAAATCAATTTTGATTTTAAAGAAAATGCGTTAGTTGATATTTGGACTAAGTTCATTTTTATTGCCAGTTTTGGCTTAGTAACTGCTAAACACAACTCATCTATAGGTTCAGTTTGTTCAATTGAATTACAAAGAACAGAAGCTAGCCAAATCATGAGCGAAATCACCCAAATAGCACAAGTAAAAGAAATTCATTTACAAGATGATATTATTTTAAAAACATTTGAAAAAGCATTAACTTTCCCTCCAAATGGTCCAACCTCTTTGCAGTTAGATGTAAATTCAGAGAAGACAGAAAATGAATTAGAACTATTCGCTGGTGCCATTATTAACTACGGTAAACAAGTCAATATTGATACTCCTTTTACGACAGCTATCTATCAAGACATAAAAAACAAACTTAACTATTAAATGAAACTAAAAAAAAATATAATAGGAATTTGTGGCAGCGCAAGTGACAATTCTGCCAACTTATCAATTCTCAAGCATTTAGCTGAACTCGGAAAACCTGATTTTAATCTTGACTTAATTGATAATCTATCAGAATTACCCCATTTTAGAACAGAATTGACTGATAAAAATGTACCTAAAAAAATCAGTTTACTAAGAGACAAAATAGTAAAGGCGGATGGAATAATAATTTGTACGCCTGAATACGTTTTCAGTATACCAAGTGGTTTAAAAAACATGATTGAATGGTGTATCTCAACAACTGTTTTTTCTGAAAAACCAATAGGTTTAATTACAGCATCTACAAGCGGTCTAAAAGGTCATGAAGAATTGAAACTAATAATGGAAACGATTCAAACTATTTTTGTGGACGATACTACACTTTTAATTCAAGGTGTAAAAGGAAAAGTAACTAAAGAAGGTAAAGTAACACATAAAGATACTCGAAACGAATTGATTAAATTCGTAGAACATTTTGATAATTTATTGAATAACCATACCAATTAATTTAAAATACAAATCATTATAATGTAGTAAACACAATATGGACTAAATGGATTTGCACACGGATTAGACTAATAAAATCATTGAACCAACACTTGATTATGAAGGAGAAGTGACAACGCTCAACATGATATATTTTTATCGCCAAAAACCGTTAGAGAAGCTACTTTTACATGGTTGTCAAAAAATAAACCAAATAGATAATTAATAAACTAATGAAAAATTTAATAAATTATATTCAATCCAAATTCTCTTTGACCTCTTCAGACATTGAATTATTAAAAAAACAATTTGTAGAAATAGATGCTCCAGCACAAACCAAACTTTTAAAAGAAGGAGATATAGAGCGTCATATTTATTTTTTAAGTCAAGGTTATGTCAAAGGGTATCAAAACATAGATGGAAAACTAGTTATTCAACATTTAGTGCCTGAGTATGGCTTTTTTACTTCACTTGAAAGCTTTACAAATGAATCAGCTTCTATCGAAGGTTATGAAACCATTACAGATTGTAAGCTCATTAAACTATCTAAATCAGATTTTGACTATTTACAAAAAAACACAACGTTTTGGGCTAACCTAGTAAAAATAATTACGGATGAACATCTATTATGTAAACTTGATAGAGTTAAGGATTTTCAAATTCTAACTGCTAAAGAACGTTATTTAAAATTCATAAACCAATACCCTAAATTAGTTTTAAATACATCAGTAGAAAACATAGCCTCATTTTTAGGAATGGAACCTCAATCTTTAAGTAGAATTCGAAAACAAGTCACTATCTAACAAATGTTATTTTTAAATTTATAGAACCTACGGACCTTTGCTCCAAACAAAAAATACGAGAATGAGCAAAGAAATATCAATAGTAACCGGTGGAAATGGGCATTTGGGGAATAATTTAGTTAGATTATTACTATCCGAAAATCAACACGTAAGAACAACCGTAAGAAACCTTAATAATAAAAAGCCTTTTGAAGGCTTAGATTGTGATGTTGTACAGGCCGATCTTATGGATAGAGAAGCCCTAAAGAAAGCATTTCAAGGGGCTACCAATCTATATGCTGTAGCCGCTAACTTTAGTATGTGGGCTAAAGACCCTAAAACTGAAATTTATGATAATAACATGCAAGGCACTCAAAATGTATTTGATATTGCAAAAGAATGCGGAATCAAAAACATTGTATATGTCAGCTCTGTAGCGTCATTAGATTTTACACAACTGCCAGGAAATGTAGATAACGGATATAATAAAGACAGAAGAAATTGGTATTACAATTCTAAAAATGATTCTGATCGATTAGCAATTCAACTTGGGAAAAAATATGGTATTAGAACAGTTATTGTTTTACCATCTGCTATGATTGGAAGTAAAACTTTTAAATTAAGCTATTCTAATAATCTGGTGTATCAAATTATAAACGGAGAAATTCCTGTAGACACTAATGTAACATTAAATTGGATAGATGTAAAAGATGTAGCCTTTGGTACTTACAAAGCTATGTTAAAAGGCCAAAATGGAGAACGTTATATCTTATCGAATGAACATCATACGACATTACAAGAAAGTGTTAGAATAGCAACAAAATTATATCCTGAACTAAAATTAAAAACTCCAAAGAAGGTACCAAAGTGGTTATTATACACTTTAGCAGGGTTAATGGAATTTGGAAGTAAAGTCACAGGGAAAGAACCTCTATTACAACGTCACTATTTAGATATGTTTTATGGATTAAAACAAGATTATGATATCACAAAATCAAGAAATGAATTAGGTTTCAATCCAAAATCATCAAAAGAGGCTCTAACAGATGCTTTTGAATATTTAAAACAGGATTGGAAGACGTAAAAAACGAATAGAATAATTGCAATATGAATACTGTCTTAGATATTACCCTAGTCAGTATTCATATTATATAGCCAAAATCAATGGAATGAGATTTATAATGGGTACTATTTTTTTATGAAATTCAACTAATTATCAAATCAGTAAAGAGTATCTTTGTACTTTACTGTAAATGAATTAATCAATGCCCAAATATTTTAAAAATAAACCTGTTTTTATATACATAAAATTAACCTACTTTAGTTTATTAGTATCTGTTTTAGTCATAATATCATGTACTGTAAATTTTAGTACACTTCAAAAAGAAAGTAATTTATATCACCTGAGTACTGAAGCACAATTAAACACCAAGTCTTATAGCGAAAAAATAGAACACTTTTATAATACAGGACAAGAAGGTTACTTCACCGGTAAAAGTGAGATTCAAATTTATTATAAGACGTACATCCAGAATAAGAAAGATAGTCCTGCTATACTCATCTCATCAGGTCGAGCTGAAGCAGCAGTTAAATATAAAGAGTTAATTTTTGATTTATATAACAATGGGTATTCCGTTTATATTCATGACCATAGAGGGCAAGGATTATCTGGTAGAATGACTAAAGATCCACATATGGGATATATAGATACTTTTCAGTTTTATATTGATGATATGAAACATTTTTATGACACTATGTTGCTAAAAACAAATCATAAAAAAAAATATTTACTCTCACACTCTATGGGCGGTACAATTGCTATGACTTATTTAGAACAAAATCCAAATGATTTTAATGCGGCAGCTTTTGGTTCGCCAATGTTAGGCTTTATATCGTCAACGTGTAAAGCAATTAAGTATTTAACGCGTAAAGAGCTTAAATATGCTGTTGGAATGGGTAGATATAGATTAGATAAAATACCTTTTGAACTAAATAAATTGACTGGTTCAGAAGTTAGATTTACTAGAATCATTGAAGGTTTTGCTAAAGATACTCTAGCAAAGTTAGGAGGTTCAAGCTACCGCTGGGTTGGAAGATCATGTGAGCAGTTCGATTATATAAATGAAAACATAAGTCATATTGAAACTCCGTTTATATTATTTTCCTCAGAAGATGAAAGTGTTGTCAGTACAAAAGCACATCAAGCATTTATTGAAGAGGCTCGAAAATTGGATAAAACATGTAAAGCTTTTCTTGTAGAAAATGCAAAGCATGAATTATTCATTGAAAAAGATGAACAAAGAATTGAAACTTTGAATCAGGTATTTAATTATTTTAAAACCTATTAAATAATTAACTATCCTAGAGAATCTCTCTCTTATTACTCTTATTAGTTACTGTATTGTAAATATTTAGTTACTTTTACCAGCTTATACCGATAAACAACGAATAGTAATGAAAAAAAGCATTGAAAAACCAACTCCAGAAGCGAAAGCACTTTCTCTTTTTTTAATGGCCTATAAAACAATAGACCCCATATATAAAGAGAAATCTAAACGTATCAACAAGTCTTGGGATTTAGTTAAAACTAATCAATTAAGTAAGGCTGAATATGTGGAAGAAGTTCAGAATATGTTAACTTCTTTTGGCGGTTATGATGAAGTGATTGAAAAAACAGTAAAATTCTATATTGAAAATACTGGTGAATGGAAATCAAGAGGTGATGATAAATATAGCTTAGACGCTAAGAAAATCGCTGATGATTTATTGAGTAAATAATACATGAATTACTTTATTTAAGTAAATTAAATAGACAGTAACTAAGAAAGCACAAACCTTAACGTTTGTGCTTTCTTAGTATATAAATATTTTTTTTTTTACAAAAAATCACTTTCAATTAACATAAAAGAATTGAGTCTCCGTAAAAAGTATACAACTATCAGCAATTTGAATACAACTAAACTTTAGCTTTTCTCTAATTTTGTATTATAACTAATTTTACAATAAAATGAGCAAAATCGTATTAATTACAGGAGCATCTTCAGGAATGGGTAAATCTACTGCCAAAATATTACAAAGTCAAGGCTATAAAGTATATGGTGCAGCTAGGCGTTTAGAAGGAATGCAAGATTTGAAAGCAGAAGGCGTTTCAATCATTTCATTAGATTTAACAAAAGACGAATCAATTGTTAATTGTGTGAATGAAATTATAAAAAAAGAAGGGAAAATTGATATATTGATTAATAATGCAGGTTACGGATCTTACGGTGCTATAGAAGATGTTTCTATTGAAGAAGCTAAAAGACAATTTGAAGTGAATATATTTGGTTTGGCTCGTATCACACAATTGGTTTTACCAAAAATGAGAGAAAATAAATTCGGACGAATTGTAAATATATCATCTATGGGCGGTAAAGTATATACTCCGCTTGGGGCTTGGTATCATGCTACAAAACATGCACTTGAAGGTTGGAGTGATTGTTTACGTTTAGAAGTTAAGCCATTTGGAATTGACGTTGCCATTGTTGAGCCAGGAGGAATTAAAACTCCATGGGGAACGATAGCTGCAGAAAACTTGATAAAAACATCAGGTTCAGGTATTTATTCTACATTTGCAAATAAGGTAGCCAACGGAATGATTAAAATGTATTCAAGTAATAGTTTAACTTATGTTGATATATTAGGAAAAGTTATTGCCAAAGCAGCTACTGATAAAAAACCTAAAACTAGGTATGTAAAAGGATATATGGCTAAACCAGCGTTAGCGATCCGAAAATGGTTTGGTGATAGCGTTTTTGATAAAATGATAATGAGTCAATTTAAATAATATGGAATTTATTACGCACACCACTAATTGGATTAAAGGCGAACTATTAGAGAGTACACTTATTATTACTTTTAGTATACTACTACTTATTTCTGCATTTTTATTTTGGAAATTTGGGGCGACTCCAAATGCTAAAGTCATTATATTACCGCTTGCTATAGTTGGTCTACTTCTGTGTTCGGTTGGAGCATCAATGTACGTATCTAATCAAAAAAGATTAACAGAATCTAAACTCAAACTTGAACCAAATTCAGTAGAATTTATTCAATTCGAAAAAAAGCGTGTTGAAGCGTTTCAATATATGTATCAAATATCAAAAGGAATTGCTGTAGTCACTTTTGTATTTGCTATTTTTGCATTTGGATTTACTAAAAACGCTACAATTCAAGGTATAGCTATAGCACTATTAATTGTTGGTATTTCAGGGCTAATTATTGATTATTTTTCAGAAGAAAGAGCGGCGATCTACTATTCTGAAATTTTGAAACAGTTGTAATAAAATTATTCATGTTAAAGTTAATAAAAAAAGTTTTGATCATACTATTTTCACTTATCGCTTTGCTAACTATAGCCTTTCTAGCGTTCACTAATTTCTATCCTACATTTGGTGGTAATGTTTCAAAAGAGAAGCAAGACCAATATCAAGAATCCGCACAATTTAAAGATGGCTTATTTCACAATGTAAAACCTGTACCTAAAGCCTTAAGTTTTTCAGAAACTATGACCTTAGCCTATACTTTTTTTTCAACGACAGTAACAAATGGCCGTCCAAAAGAAGATTTAAAGATAGATAAATTAGATTCAACTACAGTCGCAGACTATAAAGGTGAAGCGAGACTAGTTTGGTTTGGACATTCATCCTTCCTTTTGCAAATGGATGGACTAAACCTATTAATAGACCCAATGTTTAGTAAAGTTGCAGCGCCGCATCCTTTATTAGGAGGAAGTAGATTCAATCAAAAATTCCCTCTAGAAATTGAAAAACTTCCACAAATTGATGCTGTTATTTTTTCACATGATCATTATGATCATTTAGATTATGAAACGGTCAATAGAATAAAAGATAAAACACGTCATTTTTTCACACCACTTGGTGTTGGCACGCATCTAGAAGCCTGGGGTATTTCTTCTGCTAAAATTACAGAATTAGATTGGTGGGAAGATATACAATTTGAAACGCTAACTCTAGTGTGTACACCTGCACAACATTTCTCAGGTAGAAAGCTAAACAATAATCAGAGCACATTATGGAGTTCTTGGGTGATTCAATCAAAGAATGATAATATATATTTTAGTGGAGATAGTGGTTATGCTCCCCATTTCGCTGAAATTGGGACTAAATATGGCCCCTTTGATTTGGCATTAATGGAGTGTGGTCAATATGACGACATGTGGCCTGATGTTCATATGCTACCTGAAGAAACAGCACAAGCAGGAGTTGATGTTCAAGCCAAAAAGATTATGCCTATACATTGGGCCGGATTTAAATTAGCCTTACATGATTGGACTGACCCCGTAAAAAGAGTTAAGCTAAAGGCAACTGAATTAAAATTAGATGTTATTACACCTCAAATTGGAGAAAAAATTATAGTAAAAGATTCGATTAACAAGTCTATCAATTGGTGGGAAAACCTTTAACTTTATAACTGTGATTATGAAAGAAATAATTAAAATTAACAGCGTTACTGAAGTTCATGATTTTTTTGGATTAGAGAAACCAAAACATCCTTTAATTTCAGTATTAAGAGTGAATAAGAATTTACAAGAAATAGAGATTGAGAAATTCAAATATTCTATAGGTTTATTTCAAATAAGTTTAAAGGATAGTTGTGCTTTTACCATTTCTAATTATGGTAGAAATTCATATGATTTTGAAGAGGGATCAATGATTTTCACAGCACCAAATCAAGTACTAGAATTTGAAAAACAAAATGTTAATAAAGAAGATACAGGTTGGACCATAATTTTTCACCCAGATTTAATTAGAAAATCTGAATTAGGAAAAAATATTGATAATTTTTCATTTTTTTCATACGCCTCAAATGAAGCACTACATATTTCTGATGAAGAAAGAAAAACAGTATCTGAAATTACGCAAAAGATAGAAAACGAATTTAGTGGTATTATTGATTCGCATAGTCAAACCTTATTGGTCTCTAACTTAGAATTACTATTGAATTATTGTGTTCGTTTTTATGATCGACAATTCTATACAAGAACTAATTTAAATAAAGATATTACAAGTCAGTTTGAACAAGTATTAAAAACATATTACAATTCAAATACTCAATTAGAGTTGGGAATCCCAACCGTACAATATTGCGGGGAAATTATGAATATGTCACCTAAATATTTGAGTGATTTATTGAAGAAGGAAACAGGTAGCGGTACACAGGATCACATCCATAAGTATATTATTGAAAAAGCTAAAAATAAACTCCTTAATTCTAAAGAAAGTGCAAGTGAAATCGCCTATAATCTAGGATTTGAATACCCACAGTATTTTAGTAAAATATTCAAAAAGAAAACAACCATGAGTCCAAAAGAATTTAGGTTAAACTTAAATTAATAAGCTTATCATTAAATTTTAAAGCCCTAATTTTGTTCTAATTGAAGTGTCAATAACTTTATTTTTATTCCAGTAATCAGTTGTGATACTTTTTATCTTCACTCCTTTGGAAGTCAATTTTACTTCAGGATTTGATAGATTACTTGTATAAGTTTCCTCCCACTCTTCAATTTGAAATGGAAATTCTTTAGAGAATCTTATAATAAGAACTCTTTCTAATTCAGGATAAGTAATCTTGTAAGAATTCAAAATCTTTCCTGTTTCCATAGTGACAATTGCTTCATAAGCTTTTATTTCTTTATGATTCATTCCTAAATATTCTAATGAGGGCATCATTTTAATTTCTCCTTGAGGTAAACTTTTTGGAGAGATTCTAATTGTCGTCCAAATATCATTTTCCAAATAGTTCTTTTTAAGTTTAAATTTTTTATCTCCATTATTTTCAAAATAAGAGTGGTATTGAACTTCAAACTTCTTTCTATTGTTCAGCTGTATATAGGTTTGACCGCACCACTCTTGATAAGAGAATGTTGCTTTTATAGCATGTTCAGATGAGTTTAATGGTGAAAAGACACTAGTCATTACAGAATACGGATAAATTCCAGTTAGATATTTTTTTGTACTATTTAATTTCAAAACAGGTATATTATCTTCACTATTACTATTTGCTTTCAACTGTTTATTAGGTAAAAATTGTTCTGTTACATAAATAAGAACCGAATGCCCACTTCTAATTTCACCATACCGAGCTTCACTCAATTTATAAGATGTTATTTCAGCTTTACCTTTGTACCAGTAACTAGCAAAATCATTTCCAACATTGATTTGAACGCCATCATCTGAGACCACTGAATTATGTACTGCACTTACTCCTTTTTGTTTATTTACACAGCCAGTAAATGTCAAGAGGATTAAAACTAATTTAATAGATGTTTTCATGGTAGAGATTAAATTAACTACTGATTAGACTATATTTTATACTTAGCAGATAAAAACTAAGTCATTCTGGTACAAAGGTAAGTATAACCATTTATATGGCTATAAAGCGTAATATTAACCAACTAATTGTCTTACAATTTACGTTTATATCCTTATTAAAAATAGATAAAATGTGATAGCATCACAAACTATTTTAGTGTTTGGAAATAACTCTATTGACCAATAAAACAGCACCATTTAACCTATATATTTACTTATAATCTTCTATCTTTTTCGTCAATTGATAGGTCATTAATACTAGCAAAACGTCTTTTCATTAAACCATTTTCATCAAACTCCCAGTTCTCATTACCATATGCTCTAAACCATTGTCCAGACTTGTTTTTGAACTCATATTCAAAACGAACAGCTATTTTATTATCATGAAAACTCCAAAGTTCTTTTTTTAACTTATACTCTAGCTCTTTTTCCCATTTGTTAGAAAGAAATTGTTGCACTTCCTCTCTTCCATTAACAAAATCTGTTCTATTTCGCCATTCAGTATCTACCGTATATGCTTTTGAAACTGTAATTGGATTTTGACTATTCCATCCGTCTTCTGCTTTTTGCACTTTTTCAATAGCTGTTTCTAATGTAAAAGGTGGTAATGGATATTTTTTTTCTATTGTACTCATATCTAATGTCAATTTAAATTGTTGTCCGTTAAACTCTATCTGTATATTTTATATATAGAACTAATTTACGCTTAATTCCTTAAGCAATATAAAGGAGCATATCAAATCTTTTATAATAATGCGTATTTGTCGGCTTAAATAATTATCATTTAAACCTGAATTTTGTTCTATTCAAATTAAAACTAAGTGTACCTTTGTATCTAGTTTAATTATAACATGCAAAGTAAAACAAAAGAAAAATCAGAATTTGAATTTATTGCTTTAATGGCATTTCTAATGGCAAATGCTGCATTAGCTATAGATGCTATTCTACCAGGTTTAAATGGTATTGGTATTAGTTTAAATGTTATTGAAAATAATGATTTACAGCTTATAGTTACTATGATTTTAGTAGGTTTGGGTGCTGGACAGCTAGTATTTGGTACATTATCAGATAGTTTTGGACGTAAACCGATGGTATATGCCGGTGCAGTTACTTTTATTATAGCTAGTATTATCTGTATATATGCTCAAACTTTAGAGGTTATACTTATCGGGCGTGTTCTTCAAGGTATCGGTTTATCTGCACCTAGAAGCATTAGTATCTCAATTATAAGGGATTCGTATAGTGGAGACAATATGGCACGTGTTATGTCCTTTATTACAGCTATATTTATTATTGTACCAATGGTTGCCCCAATGGTCGGTCAATTAATTCTAGATGCTTATTCTTGGAAATACATATTTATTTTCCAAATTTTCTTTATTCTCTTAGTTATGCTTTGGTTTAGATTAAGACAAAGAGAAACTTTAGCTAAGGAAAATAAAAAGAAATTTTCAGCCGTTCTATTCTATAATGGCACAAAAGAATTCTTCAGTATTAAACAAACAGTAGTATATACTATCATTTCAGGTTTAATTGGTGGGGCATTCTTTGTTTACTTAAGTGCCTCTAAACAAGTATTTCAAGATCAATACGACCTATCCACTAATTTTGTATATGTTTTTGGAGCATTAGCTTTTTCAATGGGCCTAGCTAGTTTTTCAAATAGTTTTTTAGTTATTAAATTTGGAATGAAAAAATTAGCTACCTATTTTCTAGTTCTTTTTAGCTTATCTTCCTTAATTTATTGTCTATTATTTTTTGGCACAATTAACCCTAGCCTAACCATTATTATGACATTTTTTGCCATTCAATTTTTGGCTTTGGGGTTTATTTTTGGAAACATTAGATCATTAGCCATGGAACCAATTGGGCATATTGCAGGTGTTGGTGCCGCGATTAATGGTTTTGTATCCACTTTAATGTCAGTTCCAATTGCCATTTATATTGGCTCTTTTTTAACGACTACTGCTTTACCTATCTTTATTGGATTTTTTATATGTGGGATTGTATCACTTGCTTTGTTAATGTATTTAAAAATCAGCCCAACTGATAAATAAAGTAGAATATACAACTTTATAAAGATGTTACATTGTGTCTAAACATTAGTTAATAGGGTATTTAATCTTAAATTATTTAGAAATTCAGTTTTGAATTGAACCTTTTTGAATATATTGGGTACTACTTATATATAAACCGTACTTGATTATGGCGACACGCCTTATTTTACTTATTTGGGACTATCTATCTATTCCTGTTCAGATGCACAAAAGGGAATAAACAATCAAATTCAAGAAGAATATGCATCAGGAAATGAGCCGTTATTCCCAAAAGAGTTTAGTGAGTCTGAAGAACAAGCACTTGATGCACTCGATAAGATTCAAATATCGGGTTGGAAACTTTATTCTACATTTCCAAATCAAAACCACTATTGTGAAAATCATATTAACACGTTCAAAATAACTAAAATCGAATTTAAAGCTGCTTTACTTCAATTATTAAATCAGCATTATACTGAAATGACTAAGGAGGAAAGAACTGAACTCGCCACACTCGCTTCTGAAGCTCAGAAAGAATATACCGTTCAAACCTGCAGTACGACTTCTGAAACATCAGTATTAGAAACGTCTGAGATCCCTCCTAGGAAAGGTATGTGGATATTTCAAGCGCTATTGAGCCAAAGAGATCTTATTATTAAATGGTAAGTTATACCCTTTTTATGATTTGTTCTATTCCTATTCGTTTCACAACATTATACATAGTTTTAATTTATTATATTAAAACTTATACTTAGTTATAACCTAAATGTATTGATAAACAAATGCAGGTATTCAATACAATTGTAACGTTTTAGATGAGAATTATACTTTACAACATATTCATAATGAAACAAGTACAAATCTAACTGCGACATTAAAACTTATCGGTGCATTACTTCCTTCCTTACAACGTAATCAAAATTTAGCCATTGTGAATATGTCTTCTGGTCTGTCCATTGTATCTAAAAGTAAAATAATCTGTTTATTGCGGAACCAAAGCATCTATTCAATAAATTCACAAAAAAAAGCCACTTTCAAATAAATGAAAGTGGCTTTTTTTTACTGTTAGACGTTTTTGTCTTATTTCTTTTGATTAACTAACTGATCTTGTTCATTCATTGTAACTGAACTCTTTTCAATTCTTAATTTTCCAGACTCAGTAGAAACTAATACATTTGTATCAGTAATTTCTAATACCTTTCCGTGAATTCCACCTGAAGAAATAACTTTATCTCCAACTGTTAAGTTTTCTCTAAACGCTTTTGCCTCTTTACTTCTCTTCATCTGTGGACGAATCATAAAGAAATAAAATACAACTGCGATTGCTATCATTGGAAGGAATTGCATATATCCTCCACCGTCTGCTGCTTGTAATAATAATGTATTCATTGTTTTTGTTTTTAATTGTTTGTATTAAATTATTTAACTGGTTCAACAATACCTGTTATTGCTAACATAGTGACTGTTGGTAATGTGTTAGCTTCAATTCTAACTGTTTTTCTAATCTTACCTACTCTATTAGCAGAGTTAAAAGTTACTTTAATCTCACCACTATCACCGGGAGCTATTGGATGTTTTGGCCAATCTTCAGGTACTGTACACCCACAAGATCCTTTTACATTTAAAAGAATTAAATCTGTGTCACCAGTATTTTCAAACGTAAATACTTTAGAAACCAAATCTCCGTCAGTTACTGTTCCAAAATCAAATCCTGTTTCTTCAAACCCAAGAGAAGTCGGTACATCAATATACTCAGCAAAATCAGTTTTTCTAGCGTCATCATTTTGTCCAGCATTATTAGTACATGATACCAATGTCGCTAATCCGATTAGTGTAGTTAAAATTATTTTTTTCATATCTATTTAGTCCATTAAACCTCTACCGGTTTTTTTGATTTTACCTTCTTTTTCAAGTATTCCAATCGCTTTATCTAAAACTCCATTAATAAATACTTTAGATTCCGCAGAGCTATAAAATTTTGAAATTTCAATATATTCATTCATTGATACTTTCTTAGGAATAGAAGGGAATTCTATTAATTCAGTAATAGCCATTTTTAAAAGAATGATATCCATTCTAGCAATCCTGTCTACTTCCCAGTTCTTTGTTAAACTTTTGATTAAAGCTGTCGTTTCATTATCAGATACTACAACATTTCTAGCCAAAGTTTTTACAAATGATTTTTCATCCATTTCATCTTTAAATAAAGGTAAAATTGGAGCGTATTGATCGGATTCTTCAGAAAATGTTCTGAATGTTTTTAATACCATTGAACAAATTAAATCAACATCATCAATCCAATACACATTATCTTCTTCAAAGAAATCATGAAGTAATTCAAAGTTTGCAATTTCAACTTTAAATAATTCATTCATGAACGCAACATCCTCTTCAAAAGAATTCTCCTCAGAGTCCATGTAATTTTCATAAATTTCAGATTCAGTCACTACTTTAAATAATTTTTTAACTAAATTATTCTTTTCAGCTGTTCTCCAGTCTACTTTATTAGTTTCTGATTTACCTCTTAACTCTTCATTTGTTCGTAATAAAGTTAATACTCTATTATCAATAAATTTAGTATTTGGATTTAAGTCTTCTTCAGAAGCTCTTTTCTTTGTTTTCTTTTCTTCTATTTGATAAGAAGCGAAATCATGTAGCTCTTCAAAAATCAATAAAAAGTATAAATATAACTCATACATTTTATCAAGAGAACCCATTAATTCTTTTTCAAATTTATGGTATTCTGCTTCTGGTGTTTGATAAAAAGCATACAAAATTTGTAAGGCTTTAATTCTAAGGTGTCTTCTATTTAACATTATATGGGTTACATGTGTAAGTTTACTTTTCCAATTGCGTCTATTCTTTCTTCAGCCATTTGGTTAGCAATTTTGAAAGTTGGTACGTTTTCTGAACTTGATCTATTTAAAATATTTAAGGTTGTATCAAAAATTTGTTGAGCTTTACCCATTGCCCATTCTGACGTTAAGCCTTTTACTTCAGCATAACAATTAATTACACCTCCAGCATTTAACATAAAGTCGGGTACATAAATCATTCCTTTAGCTTTTACAGCTTCACCATGAATAGATTCGTTTGCTAATTGATTATTTGCTGCTCCTGCAATGATTGAACATTTAAGTCTAGATAACGTATCATCATTAACAGTTGCTCCTAACGCACATGGTGCATAGATATCACAATCCATATCATAAATCTCATCTAATCCAACAACTGTTGCTCCATATTTTTTAGCTACTCTTTGTAAAGACGCTTCAAAAATATCTGTAATATATACATCAGCGCCTTCTTTAGTTAAGTACTCCACTAAGTATTCACCAACATGTCCTACACCTTGAACAGTCACTTTTTTACCGGCTAATGAATCAGAACCAAATTGAACTTTTGCCGCAGCTTTCATTCCCATATAAACACCATAAGCAGTTACAGGTGATGGATCTCCAGACTTACCAGGCAAACCAACAACATTGTTTGTTTCCATATTAACCCAAACCATGTCTTCAGTAGAAATACCTACATCCTCAGCAGTAATATATTTACCAGCTAAAGATTCAACGAATTTTCCAAATCTTCTAAAAAGAGCTTCATTTTTTTGAGTTTTAGAATCACCAATAATTACAGCTTTTCCTCCTCCTAAGTTTAATCCAGAGATTGAATTTTTATAAGTCATCCCTCTCGATAATCTTAGTACATCATTCAATGCTTCTGTTTCGTTACTGTAATTCCACATTCTAGTTCCACCTAATGCAGGTCCTAAAGTTGTGTTATGAACTGCAATAATAGCTTTTAAACCAGTCGCATTATCATTACAAAATAATAATTGTTCATGATCGAATTGTGACATTCTTTCAATTACGGGGTTACCAACTAAGTCAGAGTCTTTTATATCTTTTACTTCAAACATAAAATATATTTTTGTATAATTATTTAAATCTAACTACTACCTTTGTAGTAATTCTAATGTGCAAAAATAAACATTTTAAATGTCTTCTTTATTCTATTTAAATAAATATTTGTTAAAATATAAATGGTACTTAATTTTAGGTATCGTATTCATCACTATATCAAATGTTTTTGGTGTTATGATGCCCTCTGTAGTTCGTGAATCTATCAATGATATAATTACTTATGCTGATGTTGAGATTGAAAATCTAAATTTCACAGATATTTTAAAATTAGCACTAATTAGCTCTGGTTTTTATATCTTATTTTCAACTTTAAAAGGTGTTTTCTTATTCTTAGTACGTCAAGCGGTAATTAAAATGTCTAGATTGATTGAGTACGATTTAAAGAATGAAATCTATAATCAATACCAAAATTTATCATTTAGTTTTTATAAAGAAAACTCTACTGGTGACTTAATGAATAGAATTAGTGAAGATGTATCTAAAGTAAGAATGTATTTAGGTCCAGGAATAATGTATACTATTAATTTAGTCATACTATTTGTATTAGTGATTTACAGAATGATTGCAGTTAACCCTACCTTAACATTTTATGTACTCCTACCCCTACCTATCATGTCTGTTATGATTTATAAGGTGAGCTCAATCATCAATAAAAAAAGTACTGAGCTTCAAAAACAGCAATCAGAATTAACGACAATTGTACACGAAACATTCTCTGGAATAAGAATTATAAAATCGCATAATAAAGAGAAACAAACTCAGTTAAAATTCAATACAGCTACAGAAGGTTATAAAAAACTATCTCTTTCATTGACATTAACCAATGCTATTTTTATGCCTACCATTATATTACTAATTGGTATTAGTACTATTTTAACTATTTATTTGGGAATCTTAAACTTTCAAGAAGGTAAAGTTAATCCAGGAGAAATTGCAGAATTTGTTATCTATGTGAATATGTTAACCTGGCCATTTGCATCAGTAGGTTGGGTCACGTCTATTATCCAGAGAGCAGCCGCATCTCAAACAAGAATAAATGAATTTTTAGTTCAAAAAACAGATGTTTCAAACCCAACGGATAAACCTTTTCATTTTAATAATACTATAGAGTTCAAAAACGTTACCTTAACATATACCAATTCTGGAACTATAGCCTTGAACACCGCTTCTTTTAGTATTAATAAAGGAGAAACAATTGGTGTAATTGGTAAAACAGGCTCCGGAAAGTCTAGTTTAGCCTACTTATTAATGCGACTTTTGGATCCTACTTCTGGAGAAATATTAATAGATAAATCACCATTACACACAATCAATTTAAATGATTGGAGAAATAACCTTGCTTATGTACCACAAGAGCATTTCTTATTTTCAGATTCAATTAGACAAAACATACTATTTGGTTTACAGAATGAATCTGTAACTGATGAAATTATATTCAATGCAGCAAAATCGGCTGGAATTCATGACACTATTATCGGATTTCCTGACGGCTATGATACCATCTTGGGAGAAAGAGGTATTAATCTATCTGGTGGCCAAAAACAAAGAATATCTATTGCTAGAGCCTTAATTAAAAAACCTACACTTTTAGTATTTGATGATTGTTTGTCTGCAGTTGATAATGAAACTGAAGAACTCATCTTAAACTCTATCAAAAGTGATTTAGTGGATAAAACAGCATTCATAATTAGTCATAGAATTTCTAGTATTAAATACGCTGACAGGATTATTGTAATTGACGAAGGTCAAGTCATAGAGCAAGGTTCACACCAAGAATTAGTTGACCTAAATGGAGCTTATAACAAAATCTATAAGAAACAAATGTTACAGGCTGAGAATGATTGATATACTTAATGAATCTACCTTTATAAAGGATTTAAAATTTAGAACGGCTAAAGATATATATTCAACAAAGAGCAATCATTTTTTATCGGAAACGTAAAAACAAACCAAGATGTTAAATACATATATCAATATGTTACTAAATTTAATATACAACTCGTTTAAAGAAATAAAAGCCTAAAGTGAGTAATATCTATTACGCCCGTTAGAAAAGAAAAAATCATTTTTATTTTGTTTAAATTATGATTTATTGACTTTGGTTGGGAAATTAAATTTATGCCATATAAAATTGGACTTTTGAGAAAATGAAAGTAAAACGTTAGCTTTATAAAATAATTCATAACCAAAACATCTATTCTTTCCAATAAATCCTCTCGATATTCCTTATTAAACATTGGAAAAGCGTTTGTTGGTTATTCTGATTAATATCAAGACCAATGGAATAATTTGAATAAATTGGAGCAAAAATCCCTCCTTATACTTTGGGAAGAAAAGACAGTTTTATTATCACAGAATATTTAAAAAATATGAAAATTAAATTACTCAATGCCGAAGTAAAAAATTTGACTGTGGTTTTTATATCCAAGGAGAAAAAACAAAAAATACGCTTATTGAACTTACTAAGTTTATGAAAACAGCCCATTAAATTAATTACCCCCACTTTACCGACTCATTTTCAACTAAATATATACGCCAAATTTACAATGTAAAGTAATATTGTGAATTTGGTCAAGTGTTAAATAAAATATTACATAAGCTTTACTTACTACCATTCTCACACCACCTATATTTGTATTTTTTTAATGAATTTCACAATTTAATAATTTAAGACTCGTTATTTTCAATAACATAACATTATGAAAAAGATGCCTTTAACTATACTATCAATAATTTCAGCATTATTCATTACATTCCTTTTTCATAATCATCCACTTGGATTAAACCTAGTACTCTTTGAATTAACCACTATTGTTGTTTTTTTTATACAAAAACAAATTAATTTGAAATCTTTTTTTTCAATTGGAAGTACAATAGTTCTCGTTTTATCATCAACTTTCACACTAATAACCCACTCCAATTTTGTGTATATCATGAATTACATTTCCTTAATGTTATTTATAGGAGTTCATCTCTATCCCACTTCAAAATCATTAGTTACCTCCTTTTATATTTCAATTGTTCATTTTATTCAATCTCAGAAACAATTTTTAACGCGTCTTTTCAACACTAAAATAAATGGGTGGAAATTGGGGAAATACATTTGGAAGTTTAGAATTTTCATTCTTCCAATAGTCTTAATCCTGATCTTTTTAATTTTATATTCAAATTCAAACCCGATATTTCAAAGGCTCTTTTGTTCTCTAGAAAATTTTATTATTGATCTATTTAAAATTATAGTCAATACAATTGAATTTTCCAAACTTTTTACATTATTCATAGGTTTAATTATTAGTAATTATGTATTTATAAAAACTACAAATAACAAAATGATTCAATATGACTCAAACTCAAATGATACATTTTTTAGAAATCGAAAAAGAAATAATGCAAACTCTAGTTTTCTGGGATTAAAAAATGAATTGAAATCTGCTTTATTCTTATTTACTTCTTTGAACATATTGTTATTAATATTAAACTCTATTGAAATCAATTCAGTATGGTTTAATTTTGAATGGACTGGTAGTACTTTAAAGACATTCGTTCATGATGGAACTTATTTGTTAATTGTTTCCATATTATTATCCATTGGATTAGTTCTATATTATTTTAGAAATAATATGAACTTTTATCAAAAAAATAAATTTCTAAAAACATTAACTTATCTATGGCTTATTCAAAACGGAATTTTAGTTTTCTCTGTTCTCGTTAGGAATTATTGGTATATAAAAATATACTCACTCGCACATTTGCGTATTGGATTAATTATATTTTTAGCATTGACTCTTTTTGGTTTATATTCTGTTTTTATCAAAGTCTATAAATGTAAATCCCTGTATTATATTTTTAAAGTTAATTTTTTAGGCGCTTTCTTATTACTCACTGTCTGTTCTTTTGTTAATTGGGACAGGGTAATTGCTAAATATAATGTATCACAATCAAATACCTCTTATTTTCATTTTGATTATTTGGCTAATCTATCTGATGCCACCTTACCAATAACAGATTTAAATATTGAACAATTAGAAACTATTGAATCCATTCATCATATCAAATTCTCAACACAAAAAAACAAATTAAATCCTGAACGTTATATTAAACATATGTCACTAAGAAAAGTAAAATTTATTACGAAATGGAAATCGAAATCTATTTTGTCTTGGAATTTAGCAGAATATTTAGTTTACGAAAAATTAAGTAAAACAACTCCGAAAGACTAATTATTTATTAAATCATTTTAATTAAATTATAGCCCTAAAAGAGCATTAATTTTTCTATCAATTCCAAAATCACTCTTGGTTATCGAATTAAAGGTATGAAAAATGAATCAATGAAGTATTTCAAAAAAACGCTAATACTAAAATCTAAATTATATAAAAGAATGCAAAAAGTATCCTTAAAAATATTTTCAATCGCTTTTATTAAAATTTATTACGTACTAAACAATTTCCATTTTCTTTAACAAGAATGACGCATTCATATTTTGACAAACCCCTTCTTTGTATTTGTAATCAAAAAACAACTCATCATTTATAATTTCAGCATCAAAGTATTTGTTCTTAACTTGTGGTAATTGCTCTTCAATTGTACATAAACCTAAATCATGAGTAGCAATAATTCCAGTAGATTTTGAGGCCACTAATTTCTGAACAAACTTCTTAGATCCTTCCTCCTTATCTTTTGAATTTGTTCCTTTTAAAATTTCATCTAAAATGATAAAGTATCTATCCGTTTTAATTTCATCTACGATAAACTTCAATCGCTTTAGTTCCGAAAAGAAATACGATTCATCATCCAATAAACTATCTGAAGTTCGCATTGAGCTAATTAACTTTACAGGACTATAGATAAACGACTTAGCGCAAATTGGTAAGCCAATATTTGCTGAAACAATATTTAAAGCAATTGTTCTTAAAAAAGTTGATTTACCTGCCATATTTGCCCCTGTAATAATAATAAAGTTATTTTCATCAACCAGTACATCATTAGAAATTCTAACCTTTTTATCAATCATAAAATGGCCTAATTGTTCGGCTTTAATTACTGTGTCTTCAGATAAGGTTGGGTAATTAAAATCAGGATGATTATAAGCAAAATTCCCTAATGAATTAAAGGCATCAAAAAATTCAATAACATCAAACCAATTCTCAACTTTTGATTTATATTCAGTAATCCATTTCTCGATTTTATACACTTGTTTAATGTCCCAAAGTAAATACCCATTCCCTACCACACCAAATAGCATATTATTTCTTTGATCTAATGCATCAATATATTTAGAAAGTTCTTTAAGTATTACAGATGCTTTTATACTTTCACTTTTAATTTTATTTTGATTCTCACGTAATAAGTCTGACTTAAAAGTTTGATTTTCAATTTCAACTAATAAACTAGAATATTGACTCATTACGCCTTTAAATTCTGATACATTGTTAGATAATTTGTTTATTTTTTTTAAAAACCTTGACGTTATACCAATTCCAGCCAACAAGGCGTAAAGTAAAAAAGTTGCCGGAATCATATTTGTAAAATATAATCCAAACACAATTATTGTAACAAAAGGAAATGCTAACCCTAAATAATACATTGGTTTACTAATAAACGATTTATAGTTATTTAACCAACTAAAAATAGCTTTTGATGATACTTCTGTTTCAATTAATTTTGTGCTCACTGTATAGTTTTGTCTCCAATCTACTAACAACGCTAACTCTTTAATTGATAGTTGTTTATTTACTATATCATCAATTGAATTTGAACTTAAATAAGAGGCTAAAAGTGTTTGACTTTCATTTCTATTCGTTCTATTTATGTGATGAAAAAACGAATTCTTTCCAAATAAATCAATATCATGACTAAAATGGTGCAACGGATTCTTATAAAACTCTCCATTGTTAAAAGCGGATAAATCTCCATTCAAGCCATCAATTTCATGTTGGTTGACTTCTATAATTGCTTCTAAATATTTCTTTTCTCTAACTAAATCCGTATGCTTAGAGATTAGGAATAAGAAAACCGAAATACCCAACAGTATTGACACGATAACAACTGGCGTATTTCCAAAAAACAAGTAAGCCATTAAAAATGTAATCAAAAAAACGGATAACCTAATCATTGAAGATAAGAACAACTTCTTCTTAAGTGACTTCAACAGTACGGAGTGAGTTAAAATGTTTTCAGAGTAAGTCGTAAGAATGTTTTGCATTATGGAAGTATATTATGTTTTAAATGTCAATTATAAATTTTGTAAATAGTATTAAGTAGCAGATTGTTTAGCTATAATCTTCCAAAACAAACTAGGTAAATAACGTTTTAAATAGACCGCTTTGATTTCTTTATTACCTACTAATATTGATTTCTTATTTTTTAATTCAGCTGTTTGAATAATTTTAGCGCATTTTTCAGCCGTCATTCCTGTCGCTTGATTATGATCCATTACCCCGCTTTTTTCTCCTTTTGAATTTAAGGCTGATACAGAAATAGGTGTGTTTATTTTTCCGGGATAAGCCAATGTAACATTTATATTATTCTTTGCTTCCTCCAATAATAAACTTTCATAAAACCCTTGTAAGGCATGTTTTGAAGCTGAATAAGCAGAACGTAAATAAAAACCAAATTTACCTGCTATACTTGATATTACAATGATATGACCAGATTTTTGAGCTCTAAAATAAGGTAGTAACGCTTTTGTTAATGCAATATTTCCAAAATAATTGATTTCCATTAATTTTCTATCAATAGTTAATGAAGTCTCATGGACCTCGCTTCTTTGACTAATTCCACCATTATTAACTAAAATATCTATTTTATTAAATTTTGAAATCATACTAGCTGCTAAATCAACAAAATTATCTGATTTTTCTAAATCTAACAACTGAATGTAAGCGTTATTAGGATTGGGTAATAGGTGTTTAACAGAAACAAGTGTCTCTTCTTTTCTTGCCGACAAAATAACAAAAGCACCTAAATCATTATACCTAACTGCTAATGCTTTTCCAATTCCAGAAGATGCTCCTGTTATCCAAACTACTTTTCCTGTGTACATTTAATAAATTTTAACTAAATTTGAATACAAAACTAATCATAAATAAGACAATTGAATATTCTTAAAGCCCCAATACTAGAAAATGCAAGTTCGTTTACTAAAAATAAATTTAATTTAACTTGGTACACTTTTATCATTTATTTTTTTATTTCTTTACTATTAACGGCTGTACATTTTAATAATAACCCCAAAAACTTTATTGTTTCTGTTGTAGCAATGCTATTTTGTGGGGCTTGTGTTTCCTATCTTGCTTTTACAAAAAAACATCTTTTAGTCTCAAAAATTACAGCGATAGTTTGCACTCTAATAATACAGTACACCGTATATGAGTTAGTGAATCCAGACAGAACAATTGATGTAATATGGTTTTTGATTTTTAGTTTATTCACTTTTTACACGATCAACGTCAAGTGGGGTGTTATGGTATTACTTGTTAATTTTTTTGGATTGGCTCTTCAGCAACCTATCCTTACAAAATTTGCTAATATTACCGTATACACAAGACCGATTACTGATGCAACATACACAGATCAATTAGATTATTATTTAAATTTTGGATTTGGTGTTTTATACATGACTTTTTTATTAGTTAAATTAATCAATGAACACAAGCTTATAAATTCTGAGTTAGAGTTAAAAAATAAATTGGTAAATGATCAAAATGATGAGAAAACCGTAATGCTGAAAGAAATCCATCATAGGGTCAAGAATAATTTACAAATAATTTCTAGTTTATTAAGACTACAATCTAGAGATATTGAAGACAAAAAAACTGTTAAACAATTTGAAGATGCAACTAATCGTGTTGTAGCCATGTCATTAATCCATGACAAAATGTATCTTGCAAAAAATCTTTCAAAGGTTAATTTACATGACTATTTGACGACTTTATCTTCAGAATTAATTGCTTCTTATTCTACTGATACAATTGTTACTATTAAAATTGACACTCAACTTGAATTAATTACACCTAAATTTTTAGTTTCATTTGCTTTAATATTTAATGAATTAATTACGAATTCATTAAAGCATGGGTTCAAGGATCAATTACATGGTGAAATTGAAATAAAAATTATTAAAAGTAGTTCTTTTTTAGAAATAATCTATTTTGACAATGGAAAATGGATTACATCTCATAATGATAAGAGTTTTGGTTTAGAGTTAATAGACACATTAACAGAACAGTTAGATGGAGTATATACCAAAGAAAATTCAGTTGGTACATTGTACAATTTTAAACTCCCATTTAATTCTGAAAATATTAATTAGATTTATATATGTTTATCATCAATAATTAATAAATTTGTTTTTGTGAGAAAAGTAACAATAGCAATAGACGGATATTCATCTTGTGGCAAAAGTACCTTAGCAAAAGAAATTGCTAAAAATCTTAACTATAGATATGTTGATAGTGGCGCCATGTATCGTGCAGTCACTTTATATTTAATAAATAAAGGTATTTTAAAGGATGGGAGTTATTTAAAACAAGCGGTTTTAGATGCTTTGCCTTTAATAAATATTGATTTTATTTTTAATAAGGAGAAAGGCATTTCTGAAACGTTATTGAATTCTATTAATGTAGAGAAAGATATTAGAACTATGTTTGTTTCCAAACAAGTTAGTCCTATTAGTACAATTGAGCAGGTAAGAACTAAATTAGTAGACTTACAGCAACAGATGGGAAAAGAAGGTGCAGTAGTAATGGATGGTCGTGATATTGGTACTGTCGTGTTTCCAAATGCTGAAATTAAGCTTTTTATGACGGCTGATCCAGATGTTAGAACTGAAAGAAGATTATTAGAATTAGAAGGTAATGGACAAAAAAGTTCATTTGATGAAGTGAAAGATAATCTTACAAAAAGAGATTATATTGACATGAATAGAGATGTCAGTCCTCTAAAACAAGCAGAAGATGCTATTGTAATTGATAACTCTGAAATTACAAGAACCGAACAATTAGAAATAGCATTGAATATTATAAACCAAAAAATAAACAATTAAGGCACCCAATAAACGACAAAGTTTATTAGTTTTGCAAAAAAAATTAAAATCAAAAAAATGGCTATAAATAAAGTTATTGACTTATTAGGAAAAGAAGGAGAAGATTTATTAAATCATAAATGTACTACTATACCTAAAGAAATGATTCATTTACCTGGATCTGATTTCGTAGACAGATGTTTTACACAAACAAACAGAAATCCTCAGGTTTTAAAAAACTTACAATCTTTATATAATGCAGGTAATTTAGGTGGAACGGGTTATGTTTCGTTTTTACCAGTAGATCAGGGAATTGAACATTCAGCAGGTGCATCTTTTTCGCCAAACCCAATGTACTTTGATCCAGAAAATATTGTAAAATTAGCTATTGAAGCTGGATGTAGTGGTGTTGCTTCTACGTTTGGTGTATTAGGTTCTGTTGCAAGAAAATATGCTCATAAAATACCTTTCATTGTAAAATTAAATCACAATGAATTCTTATCATATCCAAATACATTTAATCAAATTGAATTTGGTTCGGTTGAAGAAGCATGGAATATGGGTGCAACTGCTGTTGGTGCCACTATTTATTTTGGTCACCCAGAATCAGAAAGACAAATTGTTGAAGTAGCTAAAGCATTTGCTAGAGCGCATGAATTAGGATTGGCAACAATTTTATGGTGCTATGTTAGGAATGACGGTTTCAAAAAAGATGGTGTTGACTACCACACTTCTACTGATATTACTGCACAAGCTAACCACATTGGAGTAACTATTCAAGCAGATATTATTAAGCAAAAAATGCCAACTTTAAACGGTGCATACCCTGCAATTGGATTCGGTAAATCTCATCCAAAAATGTATTCTGAATTATCTACAGATAATCCTATTGATTTAACTCGTTACCAAGTAGCTAATTGTTATATGGGAAGAAACGGTTTGATTAATTCAGGTGGTGCTTCTACAGGTGATGATTCAAATGATATGAAAGATGCCGTTTCTACAGCAATTATTAATAAAAGAGCTGGCGGACATGGTTTAATTTTAGGAAGAAAAGCATTCCAAAAACCTTTTAAGGAAGGTGTTGAAATTATTCAAGCAGTTCAAAATATTTATTTAGACGATTCAATTACAATCGCATAATTTAATACAATTTAGAATATGGGTTGGTTTAAAAGAAATACGGAGGGAATTAAAACTTCCACAAAAGATAAGAAAGAAACACCAGAAGGATTATGGTATAAATGTCCTACTTGTAAAACTGTTGTTTCTACTGAAGAACATAAATTATCTTTAAACGTTTGCGTAAAATGTGATCACCACGAAAAATTAACTTCAAATGGTTATTTCGATATCATTTTTGATAAATCTAAATATACAGAGTTTTCAAAAGGTATTGTATCAGTTGATCCATTAGAATTTGAAGACACGAAAAAATATCCAGACAGAGTAAAGGCAACACAAGACAAAACAGGTTTAAAAGATGCTATTAAAACTGTTTATGGTAAATTAGATGGTCAACAATTTGTTGTAGCCGCAATGGATTTTAAATTTATTGGTGGTTCGTTAGGATCAGTAATGGGTGAAAAAATTGCAAGAGCTATTGACAAAGCCATAGAATTAGAAGTACCATTCATGATTATCTCAAAATCAGGTGGAGCTAGAATGATGGAAGCAGGTTTATCTTTAATGCAAATGGCAAAAGTATCTGCTAAATTGTCATTATTAAGTGATGCTAAATTACCATATATTTCATTCTTATCAGACCCCACAACAGGTGGTGTTACAGCATCATTTGCCATGTTAGGAGATGTTAACATTTCTGAACCCAACGCATTAATTGCCTTTGCAGGACCTAGAATTGTAAAAGAAACTATTGGTAGAGATTTGCCTGAAGGATTCCAAAGATCTGAATTTGTTTTAGAACATGGATTTTTAGATTACATTGTAAAAAGAAAAGATTTAAGAAAGAAATTAAGTCAAACATTAAGAATGTTTAAAGGTTAATTAATCTTTAAAATAATAATACAAAAAAAGCAGAAATTAATAATTTCTGCTTTTTTATTTTAAGTATATTTTGTTTCAGAAAATTAATCCTTCTTACTCGCTTTTTTAGCTTTCTTTTCAGCTCTTTTTTCTTTTAATGTTTTTGTTCCTTCTTTTTTTACAGCTTTCTTAGCATCTTGTCCTTTTCCCATGATATTTTATTTTAATTGTTTTAAATTTAAGTCTATAATCGCAGGATGTATTTTCATTTAAAAACTCCTTAACACCTACTCACTCTACTACAAAGATAATAATTTTGATGTTTTATCCTAGTATTAACGACACTTTCTGCATTATAAAGCTTTCATTTAATTAATTTTTTATTGCCAAGAGAATTATTAAACAAAAGGATGTAATACCAAATTCATAATCAAATCCTTTTAAAACCGCTCTAATAAATCCAAATATGGAGAACAACTATGCACGTTTCCAACTTCCAAAAAAGTCATTTTTCTATGTAAACAGAATTTAAATTGTTTAAATTCACTTCTCTATTCATAGTTTTCTTACTAAAACACTCAAGTAACTTTTGACAAAAATTAGAATAAATAAATCTTTTATATAATTAATCACTTGCGACTCTAATATTCTATTAATCCACTTTCTTAAAATGAATTTTATTTTTCTCTTTATAAATAGAAAACAAACCTATATCCAAAGGAAAGACATAAGGGCTAATCCGCCCATAACATTCAGCCTTAATGAAACTAACTTTATCTATAATAAACTGAATATGTATTGAATCTATTAACGTATATGTTCCTGTAGATGATATAAAACAATCATTTCCACAAGGTGCTGTATACCAAGTATTAAATCTACCATCAGCATGAAATAAAATGTGATTTCCATAGTTTGAATACAACTCTGAACTTAAAGTGTCTAATACATAATCTTGTGCTAAGGAATCTATAATTAGATTGTTAATCTTCCATTCTCCTTTAAAATTTTGAGCATTCAAGTTAGGTACAATACAAAGAAAAACAAAAAGTATACAGCTTGGTAATAGTTTCATAAAGTGTAGTTTTTATTTAATAGCATACAACTTACTTACACTTTAGTTCATTTTAAGTAATGACTAAATAAAAACCGAAAATTAATATGATAAATTTGAATATAACATCTACTCTACCACATTTTAATTATTTTTTCTCTTAACATTCTGTACAAAATATAAATTAAGGCACCAATCATTATTATTACTTCTATCTGGTGCAGATAGGCATGGTCTTCTAGTTTTACTCGGCTATAGAGAAAGTGATGCTGATAAAATATGTTACATTAAATAAATGAAAAAGGATCGTAAAATGAAGCAACTTACTTAGAGATTTTACAGGCCATATTACAAGTAGGTAATATACCAATGAAAAGGAAAGTAATAAAACCATGAATATTATGACTAATATCTAAGTTTACTAACTACTCTTAAAATAATAAGAAACGAATATAAAATGGATTAAGTGATTTACTCCAAATAAAATTATTAATACTTGAAATAAATAGGTCTTAGTTTTTATCTTATAAATAGTTTTTAACCCAAAGTATCCTATCAGAAATAAAATTACTAGATTAAGTACTGCGGATATTCTTCCTGAGTTTCGAGCACATTCTCCAAATACTAAACCAATATTCTCAATCGTTTCAGAAGCTCTTATGTAGATTAGTAAATTAAATAAAACAATAAAAACCGCCAAAAATGGTACTCAGTATTTTCTTTTCATAGCTCTCTTGAACGTTAAGTTTTATTCTAGTATAGATTGTCTATTCATCACTACACAAATAGGTCTAAATTCAGCCTTCTGTTTTGTTAATTACATAACTTGAAGAAATTATAACTTCAGGATTTAAAGAGAGTATTGCCGAACAATATTTTGTCAAAGCTAAATCAATCGCTCTTTCTAGTTTAAGAGGTGCGATTTCTCCATCAAGTATATAATGAAGGTTTACACTCTTAAAAGCTTTAGAATTGGTGGTAGTTCTCTCTGCAGAAGCTTCAATTTTAATATTATCTACAATCTGTTTTTGTTTTTTTAAAATTAATAACAAATCTATACTAGAGCAAGATGCTATACCAGAGAGCATTAACTCCATAGGTCTAAATCCTTTATTTTCACCACCAATATCAGCAGATGCGTCAATATTTAACAGAATATTTGAGTCATTTTTTGCTTTAAAATGAAAGTGTTTGTTTTCTCTATTTAAGGTGATTTTCATATGATCATATTGATTTTAAAATTGTAATTTTCTTAAATATACTAAAGAAGAGACCAAAACAAGGCATTTTTACTCACTAATTAGATTAAAGTGCATTTAAATACCATATTTTATCAATTCCTTAAGTTAAAGAGTTACTTCTTATAAAATAGCCGATATAAATTATCTTTGTATGATATTCGTTTAATGTAGCAGTAAATTAAAAAATGTCAAAAGAAGTCTGTTATGATTATCAGTAGACGCGTTTATAAAAAAAATCAACGACCAGTCTATTTTCTACCCAAACTAAAATAAACAGAGCTTCTGGAGGGACTCGAACCCACGACCTGCTGATTACAAATCAGCTGCTCTAGCCAACTGAGCTACAGAAGCGAATACTTTGTTTATTTGTTAGTTTGCGTAAGAACGTTTTATAAAAAAACACCCCTATTTCGGGAGTGCAAATATATACATATAATTTTTATTATTAACTTTTAACTATTAATTATTCAATAAAAAACTTATATAAAAATTTTAAAAGACTAAAATCAACTTTGAATAAAATTCACACTAACATAAAAAATCCACATCTAAAATTATCAGATGTGGATTTTAAAATATTTATTATTAAGATTTTACGCTTTAACTGGTGTTTCTTTTAATACTTCTACTAAGAAGTTCCAAAATTTTTGAACTGAAGCAATGTTTACTTTTTCATCTGGCGAATGTGGATTCTTAATCGTTGGTCCAAAAGAAATCATATCACAATCCAAAATGTGTTCACTTAAAATACCACATTCTAAACCGGCATGACATGCTTGAACTTTTGGTTGTTCATTAAACATTTCAACATATTTATTTTCTAAAACTTTTAAGATTTTAGAATCCGGATTTGGTGCCCATCCCGGATAATCTCCATTTTGAACTACATCAGCTCCAATTAATTCATACGTTAATCTTAATGCATTTGCAATATCATGTTTACCAGCTTCTACCATACTTCTTTGTAAAGATTTTGTGATAAACTCACCGTCTCTAATAATCACTTTAGCAAATGATGAAGATGTTTCTACTAATCCTTCAATTTTTTCACTCATTTTCCATACCCCGTTTGGTGTTGTATAAATAACTGATAAAATTTTCGAATGATCTGCTTTTGCAACCATTTTTGAAGGTAATACAACTTCTTCTAGGTTAATTTCCATTCCCGGTTCAGAACTAGAATTTTCGAATTTTAATAAAGTCGTAAATTCAGTAAAGAATGTCATAAAATTTTGCTTTTCACTAATCGGTAAAACAACAGTTCCAAAACTTTCTCTTGGAATCGCATTTCTTAAACTCCCCCCTTCTACATCAGTAATTCTTACGTCTATTGTTTTTGATGCTTCATAAATTAATCTATTCATTAAAATATTTGCATTTCCTCTTCCTAAATGAATATCCATTCCTGAATGTCCTCCTTTTAAACCTCTTAAATCGATTGTAAATGCAGTATAATCAGCAGGCACTACTTCCGTTTCATATTTGTATGATGTATTTGTATCAATACCACCAGCACAACCAACAGAAAACTCATCATCATCTTCAGTATCCAAATTTAAAAGTACTTTTCCAGTTAGGAAACTACCATCTAAATATTTTGCTCCAGTCATTCCTGTTTCTTCATCCGTAGTAAATAAAGCTTCTAAAGCAGGATGTTCTAAATCATTTGACGATAATAAACTCATAGCAGCAGCGACTCCCATTCCATTATCAGCTCCTAAAGTTGTTCCTTTTGCTTTTACCCACTCACCATCAATATAAGATTGAATTCCTTGTGTATTAAAATCAAACTCTGTATCACTATTTTTTTGGTGAACCATATCAACATGTCCTTGTAAAATTACAGTTTCTCTGTTCTCCATTCCTGCCGTAGCTGGTTTTTTAATGATTACATTTCCAATTTTATCAACATTGGTTTCTAAACCTAATTTAGTTCCAAAATCAACCATGAACTGGCGAACTCTTTCTTCTTTTTTTGATGGTCTAGGTACTGCATTCAAATCTTCAAAATGATTCCAAATTAATTTCGGTTCTAGGTTTCTTACTGACATATCTATATTTTTTTTCTACCGTTAGTATATTTAATTCTATTTATTGCTACAAATTTATTATTTTTACAGTCAAATAACTATTTATATGAAACAGATTATTACACTTTTAGCATTAATCGTTGGATTTAATGGAATTTCTCAGCAAACTTTTGAAAACATTGATATTTCAGGCTCAAATCGAGAGTATTATAAGTATTTACCAACCAATTTTGATTCTAACACAGAATCAGTTCCACTTATTATAATTATGCACGGAATTGGAGGAACAGCTTTACAGTTAACTACTAGCCAATATAACTTAACAGCTGACACTGCTCGTTTTATCCCTGTTTATCTACAAGGAAAGTTAAACTCAATCGGTCAAACATCATGGAATAATGGAACATTACTAGCTAGTACAGAAAATGATGTCCTATTTATATCTAACTTAATTGATGAAATGAAAGTATTACATAATATCGACTTATCTAGAGTTTACGTGACTGGTGTTTCAATGGGCTCAATTATGACTTATAAAGCCATACGTCATTTGGATGATAGAATTGCAGCGGTATCTTGTCATATTGGAACTATGTCCACTGAAGAAATCACTGATTATGCTCCAACACATAAAATTCCAGTACAACATATCCATGGAACATTAGATACTACCGTACCTTACGATAGTAATCCATTTCCATCCTTATCATTAGTTCCTGAAACTCTTACCAAATTAAAAGCGGTTAACGATTGGAATGGTGATTCAACAGTAACAACTTTACCTGATATTATTGCTGACGGAATTACAGTTGATAAGATTGTTTATGACTGTACCACACCATTAGAGTTTTGGAGAATGAATAATGCAGGTCATATTTTCTTAATACCCGGTATAAATGATGTTTCTGGTGTTCACATTTCTTGGGAATTCTTTTATAGGTTCTCTCATCCAAACCCATCTACTGCTAACTTGGATAATAAATCAACAGATTTTAATGTTGAATTTTATCCTAATCCTGCTACTAACACCTTATTTATAAAACAATTTCATACGGTAAAAACACTAACGATATTTGATGTTAATGGAAAAGAAGTATTGACTGAAAGTAATGTTTCTGAATTATTAGATATTAGTAATTTGTCAAATGGGGTTTACTCTATTAAAGCCTCTAGTGCTAATGAATTGATTACCGTAAAAAAATTAGTGATCTCAAAATAGACGAGTTTACAATACACGTTTAAATCTATGTTCTTAATTGTACATAGATTTTTTTTTACCATATTAAAAGCCTTATTAATTTTACGTATTAACCAAATAACTTAATGAAAGACACAACACGAATTCATCCTTTAGAGTTAAATTCAATAAAACATTGTATTGACATAGGTAATTCACAATTTGGAAATGGATTTGTTACTGAATTAGAATTATTAAATACAATTCAGTCATCTCATCAATTTGGATTAATCAGTAAAACTGATAACACGGTTAGTGGCTTTGTTTTAGCAATTGTATGTGATTCTTTTGACCAATTAGAACCTACTCTCATATCAAATATAAATTGGTTTAAAACTACCTATAAAAACAAATTTCCAATTGCCTTGATACAAACTATTGGTGTTAGTGAAGATTACATTGGATTAGGAATTGGAAAACAATTAACCAATGCAATATTAAACCAAGTGAATAGATTAAGTAAGACTACACTCTCAATGGTTTGGGAGCATCAAAACGGTACACCTTTGGCTTATATATTGGATCAATGTGGCTTAAAAATGCAAGCTAAAATTCCAAATTATTGGCTTAACGATAGTATTCAAAACAATTATGAATGTAAATATTGTGGTACCCCTCCTTGCCAGTGTACAATGATGGTATATTCTGATTAGAACAGAATCTCATACACAGAAAACCCTCTAACAAATAAATTTGTTAGAGGGTTTAATTTTATAAATTAAGATATTTATGTTAAGTAATATCTAATAATTAAGCTTCAATAGCATTCCCTAAAGAATTGTCGAACACATCTTTCATTTCATGTATGAAACCATAATGTTCTTCATCAACACAAATTTTACCTTTAGTAACATGTCCTAATAAGACATAAGGTACGTTTTGTTTTTCCATTGCTGCCATAAATGCTTTATCTTGATTTTCTGTAACAGTAACTATAACTCTACTTTGTGCTTCTCCAAATAAGAATGCATCTTCTCTTACTTCTGAATCAGTCAATATATCAAATCCTAATCCGTTTGGCATAGACATTTCGGTTAAAGCTATAAATAAACCACCATCAGCACAATCATGCGCTGCGTTAATTTGTTGCTTTGCAATTAAAGATTTAATTGTTTCTTGTAATTCAAATTCTTTATCTAAATCAAAGTGAGGAGCTGGAGATTCTTCAATTCCATGGTACGACACTAAATATTCAGAAGAAGAAATACAATCAGTACTTTCACCAATTAAGAAAATTAAATCTCCTTTAGTTTTAAAATCTAAAGTCATTAATTTATCTACATCTTCAACTACACCAATCATTCCAATAGTAGGAGTTGGTAATACAGTAACTTCTTTTCCGTTAATTACAGATTGATTATAAAAAGAAACATTACCACCAGTAACAGGAGTTTCAAATTTTAAACACGCTGCAGACATTCCTTTAATTGCACCAACGAATTGCCAGTATACTTCAGGGTTATATGGGTTACCAAAATTTAAACAGTTTGTTACTGCAGAAGGAATACCACCAGATACAACAATATTTCTTGCTGCTTCAGATACGGCCATTTGAGTCCCTCTTTCAGGATCTGCATTTACGTATCTTGCATTACAATCAACTGTCATTGCTAAGGCACGTTTTGTTCCTTTTAGCATAGAAATTCCTGCGTCAGTAGGGCGATTAGTTGACATTGTTTTAGTTCCAACCATTGAATCATACTGTTCATATATCCATCTTTTAGATGCAATATTTGGATGAGACATTAAATGCATAGCCACTTCTTTTAAATCTTCTGGTTGTTCAACATCATCAATGTTAAATTTCTTGAATTCTTCAAAATAAGCTGGTTCCTTATATTCTCTATGATAAACTGGAGCACCACCACCTAATACTAATGATTCAGCTGGTACAGATGCTACTTTTTCACCATCCATAAAGTAATTTATTGTACCACCTTCAGTTACTACACCTATTTCAACAGCCAACAAATCCCACTTTTCAAATATATCTTCTACTATTTTTTCTTTTCCTTTTTCAATAACAACTAACATTCTTTCTTGAGATTCTGATAATAGAATTTCCCAATCTTTCATGTCAGCTTGTCTTGTAGGCACTTTAGACAAATCAATATCCATCCCTACTTCACCAGCAGCACTCATTTCACATGTAGAACATGTAATACCAGCAGCTCCCATATCTTGCATACCAACAACTGCGTCAGTTTTTGCTAATTCTAATGTCGCTTCTAATAATAATTTTTCTTGAAATGGATCTCCAACTTGTACAGATGGTAAATCGTTTGCTGAATCTTCAGTAATATCTTTAGATGCAAAAGCTGCACCTGCAATACCATCTTTACCTGTAGTTGAACCAACAATATAAACTGGATTACCTGGACCTGCAGCAGTAGCTGAAAGCATATCACCTTCTAAAATTCCCGCTGAAAATGCATTTACTAATGGGTTTGTATTGTATGACTTATCAAACATTACTTCACCTCCAATAATTGGAATCCCGAAAGAATTTCCGTAATCACCAATTCCTTTAGTCACACCTTTTACTAACCATTTTGTTCTATCTTCATTAAGATCACCAAAACGTAAAGAATTTAACTGAGCAACAGGTCTAGCACCCATTGTAAAAATATCTCTATTAATTCCACCAACACCTGTTGCAGCTCCTTGATAAGGCTCTAAAGCTGAAGGGTGATTATGTGATTCAATTTTAAATACACATCCTACTCCGTCACCTATATCTACTAACCCTGCGTTCTCTTCACCTGCTTTTACAAGCATATGAGGACCATCTTTAGGTAATGTTTTTAACCAAACAATTGAATTTTTATATGAACAATGTTCTGACCACATCACTGAATAAACAGACATCTCAGTAAAATTAGGAGTTCTTCCTAAAATTTCTTTAATTAAATCAAATTCATCAGCTCTTAATCCTAATTCAATAGCTTGTTCTACTGTTGCTAAATTTTGTGTACTTTTTTCCATTTGTTAAATGATATAAAATGTTTTTGCAAAGCTAATTATTATATAATTATTTTTCTATTTTTTGAGTCAAAAGTTATTAACGATTTATTGTTTTAGCCTTTTTTCATTACCTAATTTAGAAAAAGATAAAAATTACAGGAAACTTAAACTAAAAAAACCACTTAATTTAATAATTAAGTGGTTTTTTATAAAGTCTCTTACTCTATTTAATAACGTTAACGTGTCCCATTTTTAAATAACGTTTGTCTGTTTCATTTTCAAGAAAAGAAATTTGCCAAACATAAGTTCCATCTATTACTTTTCCACCATTTGAAATTCCATTCCAATCGGAATATATATCAGTTGTTTTAAATACTAAATCTCCCCAACGGTCAAAAATTGTGAATGTGTAGTCTTTAGGCGTAAACCCTGGCATAAATACTGGAGCAAATGTTTCGTTAGTTCCATTATCATCAGGTGAAAAGGTATTAGGGATATAATAAATTTGCAATTCTTCGATATGAACCACTTTCGTTATTGAATCCTCACAACCAAACCCATTTATTACTTTTAATTCAACTGACCAATCTACAGCACCGTATTCAGGAAATGTATAAATTGGACTAGCAATAGAACTAGAAACACCTGTTCCAAAATCCCAATTATGCATAGTTGCACCGGTTGATTCATTTGAAAAATTAACTTCTAAATGTAGCATATCTGGATCGTCTGGAGAAAATGAGAAATTTGCGTTAGGTGTTGGATAAACAGTTATATAATCAGTAAATAAACCTTCGACAACACAACCGAATGCAGTTGTAAAACTATAACTCACGTCATAATTTCCCACTTCGACATATACTTGAGTAGATAAACTGTCAGATGATATGTTCCCATTTCCAAAATTCCACGTTTGAGAGTTGATTAAGGTTTGGTCAACATTACTTAAGAAATCCAATTCTAATGGTGGACAATCACTTGTTGGTACATTTGGTGAAATACTTAAAGGAGGATTGTAATTGATTATTACATTAACGATATCAAACGCATCAGGTAAAGTACAACCATCAGAAACTAATACAGTATATGCAGTAGTTTGAGTAGGATAAACCGTTTGATTTGCTCCAATTAAAACATCAGTAGGGTCAATATTATTTGTCCAAGTATATGTATACGGTCCTCCATTACCAGAACCGTTTGCTTCAGCTGTAAGAGATACTGCATCCCCTTCACATATATTAGGAGGAGTATTTGTTAATACAGATAAGCCTCCCATAACATTTACAGTTTTAGTTATGGGATTGTTATTATTAGAAATACAGCCATTACCGTCAGTTACAATTACTGAATATTGAGTTTGTCCGGTTGTAGTTGTTATAATAGGTAAACAACTATTAGGTATTTGAATTCCATTCCAATTATATGAATACACACCATTACCTCCAGTAACATTAGCACAAACTTCCGCCACTGAACCAAAACAAACCGTAGTATCAACAGCTCCTAAAGAAATAACTATTGGCGCAGATTCAGAAATATTAAATTGCTGAGTTGCAGCCGGACAATTATTAGCATCAGAAACAAATACGGTATGATTTCCAAAACCTAAGTTAAACGCAGGCGTATTCACAAATGTAGTCCCATCCATACTATAAGCATATGCAGGTGTACCTCCAATAGTTGAATTAACAACTACTCCACCATCTGCAGCACCATTACAAGATACATCATTCAGAGTTAAATCCGCTAAAGTTAATGTAATCACATCAGGCTCTGTAATTGTAAAATTACCATTCAGAGTCGCCATACATGTTGCCCCCTCCATAAGTGTTACTGTGTAATTTGAAGCATTTAAACCTGTTATTACATTATTTAGTGTTGGGACACCACCATCAAGGCTGTAAGAATAAAGACCATTACCTCCTGATGCATTAATTGTTACACCTGCATCAGAGAAACCTGTACACGACACATTTGAGTCAATTAAGATACTAAGAATATTTAATGGTGTAGGCTCCGTAACAACAAGATTTCCTAAAATAATACAACCAATATTATCTTTTACTTGCACATTATATGTGTTAGCCCCTAAATTAGAGAAGTTTGGATTAGTTTGAAACGTTACTCCATTATCAATACTATACTCTACAGCTACCGCTCCTGTAGTAGAAATAGTCAACTCACCGTTGGTTGCACCATTACAGTCAGCATTAATTGTAGCGGCATTCGACACAGTATAATCTATTACCATAAGCGTTGAACTTTCAACAACAATATTAGCTTCAGAAATACTACATGTAGAATTATCAGTTACAGTTACTGTATATAATCCAGCAATTAGATTAGAAAACGTATGATTTTGTAAAGCCGTCACCTGATTTTGATTAATCGGACCACTTAAATCATAGGTGAAATTTGCCGCTCCATTATTAATAGAGACTGAAATTTCACCATCATTAACACCAACACCACAAGACACATTAGACACTACAGCCGGATTCAATGAAAATAAGGAAGCTAAACCAATAGTTTCAGTAGCATTAACCACACAAATTGTGGGTAAAGCGTTTAAGTCTTGCACTTGAATAGCATAATTAGCTGCAGCTAAATTTGTAAAAATATTTGCGTTTTGAAAGGTCGCTCCACCATCTATAGAGTATTGGTAATTTGTTGACCCGCCAGAAGCATTCACAGTAAGTGTACCGTTATTTACACCACAAGTTGCATTCGTAAACAGAATTGAAGTTATTGACAACGCAGTTGGTTCCACAATCACCCCTTGTGCTGTTCCAGTACACCCCAAATTATCCGTTAAAGATAAGGTATATGTATTTGGTACTAATCCTGTAGGGTTTTGAACATTTGTAGTCAAATCCCAGTTATAAGTATAAGGCGCAGCACCATCCAAAGGTGTCGCCAATAAAGCCCCATCATTTAAACCATTACAACTTACATCTTGGCTGACAACATCAATATTCAAACCAGACGTAATCGTAACATCAACATCAAATACATCAGTACATCCAGATATATCTGTAATCGTTAATGAAACATTTTCAATTCCAACTGCATTCCAATCATGAGTAGGGTTTTGAATATTTGAAGTCGTACCGTCTCCAAAATCCCATAAATAAGTAGTTATATTGTTTAAGTCAGACGTAGAATTATCTGTAAAAGATATTGATTCTCCCACACAAGCAGTTAACTTATCTTGAATGAATAACGCTTCTCTGTACATACATACTTGTTGAAGATTGTTTAAACCTCCAGTAGCACCCGTAAAACCAAAAAACACATTCGGGTTACCAGCAAAAACAGTATTTATAATATCTCCATTGTAAACATTTACTAGATTTCCATCAATATTTATTTGAAATATTTGAGTCGTTGGGTTCCAAATTACATTTAAAGTGTGAAATGCAGCATCTTCAATATTTGGAATCGTAATTACTGGAGAGACCGGTGTCGTTATATCACCATTTAAAAATATAGCAACATGATCAGCAGCAGGATCATTATAAGGAGCTACAGTATTTGGATGAACATCAATTTCAAAACCAAAAGAAGGCACTAAACCTAATGCACCAAATGAAGTAGGATTATTATCAACAGTAATTTGTCCTTGTTGCAAAATAAAAGCAATACCATCAGCACTCCAATTATCCGTATCTCCTAAATATACTTCAAAGGAAAAATCAAATGGGAGGCTCAAATCAATCGTGTTGGGACTAAAAATACCTCCAGAAAGATTATCATTCGCAGTTGTAAGTGTATAACAGTCACAAGATTGTGAAGTTGCATCTGCAGACAGAATCATTTGCGCATTAGAATAGGTTACTAATACCAAAAAAGGTAATACTAATAATAGTTTTTTCATGTTACTAAATATGACGCAAAATTAAGAAGTTAGTTGGCAATTCTACTATAATTTAACTTGTTTTTTTAGGCATTTAAAGTATTTATCTAAAACTATAGAATTATCTACTTCACCTGTATTGATTTCAATCAATTTTACTTGATTAGACTCTTGATAAAAGGCTTCAATTTTACCTTCAAGTTCATCCATTGAACTCACACCAATATAATCCACTTCATGTGCTTTACATATATACTCAGCTCTCCCATGATGCGGCGCAACAAACAATTCATTTTGTTTAGATGTTTTTGGTCCTTCAATAATATTGAAAATGCCACCTCCATTATTATTTATCAGTATAATTCTAAAATTTGCAGGTAAATACGAATTCCAAAGCGCATTTGAATCGTAAAAAAACGACACATCACCAGTTATAAGTACATGTAATTTAGTTGGATTTGCAACAGCCATTCCCAATGCAGTACTTGAGCTACCATCAATTCCACTTACGCCACGATTTGCAAAATAATTTATGGACTGAATAGGATTGAAAAGTTGACAATATCTAACAACTGAACTATTAGCCATTTGTAAATTAACTCCTTCTGGTAAGGTATCTAACACAAAATCGTATACTAATAGATCTGAAAATGAACAGTTTTGAATAAATTCATTATGCTTGTCTTGAGAAATAAAATCTTTAGCTTTCCACTTGTTACCATAATTTGAATTAGAAACATAATCTATTGAATTAATAAATTCAAAAAACAATTCAGGGATAACATCAATTGATTTGGTTTTAGATTGATACGTATCTTCATCTAAAGTAAACTCTCCTACTCTCCAATTATGAACAGGTTTATTTTGTCTCAAGAAGTTTTTAATTTTTTTAGAAACCACTGCTCCACCAATTGAAATTAATAAATCTGGTCTAAAACTGTCTAGTTCATCTTCAGAAATTAAGGCTAAAGTTCTATCAATTGAATGACAAAATTTGGTAAACTTTTTAACATTTGACGTATTTTCAACTAAAACAGCAACAGATGAGTCATTTGCTAACGTATCTAATACAATTTGTAAGCGCTGATTAGGAATCATTTGACCAATAATCAATAATTTTTTATCTGTCTGTTTCCAAACTCTAGTAACTAATTCTTTATCTTCTTGCAATAGAAGACTTGACGAATTTAGTTCGACTTCATAACTCTGAGAAGAAGAATATTCTGAAACCCCATACAATGGTTCTTCTAGAGGAATATTTATATGAACAGGTCCTTTTGGTGTCGACAATAAATCTACAAGTGCCAATTCCAATTGAATAGAGGACGTTTGTTCCTCAATCTGAAAAAAGCTTTTTCTGTAATTCGAAAACACATCAAATTGTCTGATACATTGCCCGTCACCTTGATCAATTAAATATTCAGGTCTATCAGCCGTTAAAACCAACAGCGGTATTTGTCTATAATAGGCTTCAGCTATTGCTGGTGCATAATTTAAAGGTGCACTTCCAGAAGTACAAACAATAGCAACACCTCGACCTAACTCATCTGCCATTCCCAAAGCAAAAAACGCAGCACTTCTTTCATCATGAATAACAAACGTATCAATTAACGGATGTGAATCAAATGCTATAATTAATGGTGCATTTCTTGAGCCTGGAGAGATTACAACTTTTGAAATGTTGTTTTGTACTAATATTTCTGCTAATTCAGCAATGTGTTTAATTGAAGTTGTTTGCATTGACTTAGTAAAGGTGGTATTTATTAACTCTTATAAATTGAATGTAATTCGGGACTTAGGCAATTATTCAATTCCAAAATCAGTCATTGAATAAAATTGTTCTATCCCTTTTATTGGATTTAAAGTATCTGAATTAGTTATTGTAAAATCTTTTTTATAGCTATAAATCAGACCTATATTAGCTGCATACACTTCATAATATCTTGTATAATCAATAAAGGTTAAAAAGTTTAAATGTTCTACAATTGCAGTTGAGTCAACAATAACATTGTTGTCAACTTTAAATGGTTCAGCTATTTTAGCATAATAGCATTCTTCTAACTCCAAATAATTTAAAGCATTACAGTCCCATTCTTTATCATATGAAATACCAAATCCCATTTTTAATATACGTTTATTCTCTTCAACAACCTCTGCAGTCATTCCTGTCAATTTCATAGTCCAAACATCTTTCATGATCCAATTTGCTGATTCATCATCACGTTTAAACCTATATAGTTTTTGAAATTTATCTCCTTCTAAATCTATTTCAGTTTCTCCAATACGTGTTTTAATTTGATATACATTAGTATCATGAACAGCGACTACATCATCATGTATAATTGAAGTCACATCATACACTACAAATAAACCTTCAGAAGTAGGGAAATAGTGGTACCCTAAATTCACTGGAGTTGACTCATCCTTTTTACAAGCAGAGACAGACAAGACAACAAACAATACATATATAATTTTTTCCATAAGTCGGACTGTCATAAACAATTAAAAATAAACACTTTAACTAGTCATTCTTTTTAAATTAACACTATATAATATGATAAATACAATAGACATTAAACTCGTCAAAATTACAGTCATAAAACTGGTTGGTAATTCTCCAAACATCATATCATAAAACCAAACACCAGCTACTGCATAAACGATATATAGATAATAACCTATTTTTTTTAAATTAAACATTAAATATACGGAAAAAATACCTATTAAATATATCAATGTATTTCCCACATGATATAATTGAAAGTTATCTAGTGTTACTTCTAATAATTGAATAGAAGCTTCTACTGCTTGATCTAGAATTTCAATCCCTGTTAAAGGTGAATCTTCAATAGTAGAAATTTGTAATTCAAGACCGTTTTCTCCACCAAAAAAAGTATTTACAATTCCGAGTAGTCCAAAACCACTAGCGACCCAAGATATAATACAAAGCACTAGTAAAAATGCGCCTCTTTTTTCTTTCATTGTTCGAGAGTCATTCTCAAATTCGGTATTGGTTGATTGCATGTTATTCATAGTAAATTAGTTTAATAAGTTTTCAATAAATATAATTGATTTTATGATTTCTGGGTGCATGTATTTATCATCCTCTACCATAGGTACACTTTTTCTATAATTTGTTACAATATTTTCTATCATATCACTAGATTTCAAAGGTCTTCTAAACTCTAATGCTTGTGTACCATTGAATAATTCAATAGCCAAAATCTTTTTAAGATTCTCTACTACTCTAAAACATTTGGTAGCTGCATTTGCTCCCATACTCACATGATCTTCTTGACCGTTTGATGATTCAATTGAATCAACAGAAGCTGGTGTACACAATTGCTTGTTTTGACTTGCCACTGATGCCGCTGCATATTGGGGTATCATAAACCCTGAGTTTAAACCTGGGTTTTTCACTAAGAACGCTGGTAACTTTCTAGTTCCACCAATTAATTGATACGTTCTTCTTTCAGAAATACTTCCCAACTCCGATAAAGCAATAGCTAACAAATCTGCCGTAATTGCTAAGGGTTGTCCATGAAAATTTCCAGCAGATACTATTTCGTCTTCATCTGGGAAAATTGTTGGATTATCTGTTACTGCATTAATTTCTCTTTCAACAACATTTTTCACATGCGCAATTGAATCTTTAGATGCTCCATGAACTTGAGGGATACATCTGAAAGAATATGGATCTTGTACATGTTCTTTATGCTGTGCTATAATTTCACTTCCATTTAAAATATTCCTAAATACACCAGCCGTAACAATTTGGCCAGCTTGGTTTCTTATTGCATTTACATTTTCTTTAAAAGGATTCAATCTACCATCAAAACCTTCTAATGATATGGCACCAACAATATCGGCAGCAAATGATAATTTTTCAGCTTGAATAATATTCCAAACACCATAAGCACTCATAAATTGAGTCCCATTTAATAATGCTAACCCTTCTTTTGATTGTAGCGTAATAACTGGCCAACCCATTTCGGCTAACATAACAGTCGATTGTATTTTTACACCTTTAAAATACACCTCTCCTACACCTAACAAGGGTAAAGCCAAATGAGCCAACGGCGCTAAATCACCAGACGCACCTAATGAACCTTGTTGATAAACAACTGGAATAATATCATTATTATAAAAATCTAATAATCTTTGTACAGTAACTAACTGAACACCTGAATGACCATAAGAAATACCTTGTACTTTTAGAAGTAACATTAATTTAATAATTTCCTTCGGCACTTCTTCTCCAATTCCACAGGCATGTGAAATAACTAAATTTCGTTGTAGTTTACTTAAATTCACATCATCAATCACAGTATTACATAACGATCCAAATCCAGTATTAATACCATAATGAATGTCTTTTGTGATGTGACTTGAATTCAAATAGTCTCTACATTTTTGAATTTTTGCTTTTGCAATATCAGATAATTCCACTTTAGAATCTGAAAAAATAATTTCTTTTACTTTTTCAATTGATAAATGTTCTGATGTGATATAATGAATACTCATAATTACTTTAATTTATTTAAAAAGTCTTCAAATTTGCAAACCACTTGCTCACCTGACTCCATGTCTTTATATTTAATATCTCCGCTGGCTATTTCATTCTCCCCAACATAAACTACATAAGGAATATTTTTAGCGTTAGCATAATTCATTTGTTTCTTCATTTTAGCAGCAGAAGGATATACTTCTACAGAAATAGTATTATTTCTTAATTGCTTCGCTAAACCTAAACAATAATCTTGTTCTCGTTCACCAAAGTTAATAAATAATACTTGAGTTGATACAGTTGCAGATTCTGGAAATAACTCTAACTCTGTCATGACATCATAAATTCTGTCAGCACCAAATGAAATACCGACTCCTGACATTCCAGATAATCCAAATAATTCAGTAAGATTGTCATAACGACCTCCTCCACAAATACTACCTATTTTCACATTATTAGGAACGACTTCAAAAATTGCACCTGTATAATAGCTTAATCCACGCGCCAAAGTGACTTGGAAATTAAGTTTTGCTTTATCTAAACCTAATACTTTAATTCGATTTAATACATATTCTAATTCTTCAACACCTTTCATCCCTACCTCACTATTTTTTAAATAGTTTTTCATGGACTCTACCATTTCATCATTAGAACCATTTAAAGAAAATAAAGGTTCAATTTTTTTTATAGCTTCTTCAGATAATCCTCTTTGAACTAATTCTTTTACTACCCCTTCAGTTCCAATTTTATCTAATTTATCAATAGCAACAGTTATATCAGTTAATTTATCTTCTTCCCCACACACTTCAACAATACCAGTTAAAATTTTACGGTTATTAAATTGAATCGTGAAATCAGTTAAACCTAGCTTTGATAATACATCATCAAAAATTTGAATTAATTCTATTTCATACACTAATGATTCACTACCAACTACATCAACATCACATTGATAAAACTCTCTATAGCGTCCTTTCTGAGGTCTATCTGCTCTCCAAACGGGTTGTATTTGATATCTTTTAAATGGAAACGTTAACTCATTTTGATGCTGTACTACAAACCTTGCAAAAGGTACTGTTAAGTCATAACGCAGTGCTTTATCAGAAATTGAATTGGCATAACGCGCTAAATTATTCTGCTGTAATGCTTCTGTATCAGCTTTCCCTAATTTATCACCTGAGTTTAATACTCTAAAAATTAACCGATCCCCTTCTTCACCATATTTCCCCATTAACGTTTCCGTTTTTTCAATAGTTGGTGTTTGAATTGGAGCAAATCCATATTTTTCAAATACAGTTTTAATAGTAGAGAAAATATAGTTACGTTTTGCCATTGTATTTGGCAAAAAATCTCTTGTTCCTTTTAAGATTGATGGTTTCAAAATTTTATTATTTTAGTTTATGTCTTACAAAAATAATAAATTGTTTTATTAAACTGTCAATTGCAAGGTTTTTCGCACCAATTATTAATTAGATTCCTTTTAATAAGTGAAAAAATCCAATTAATCTCTAATTGTTCATATTTAATACTGAATAAAAATAGATGTTGTATCAAATGGAATACATAATACTGAGTCGGTTGAAGAGGAAGTAGCTGAATTACCAATTACTACTCCGTATGTATATCTAAAATACACATCTCCTATTACTGGACAGATAAAAGTTGTATCCGGAATAGTATAAGGAATAGCCAGATTTCCATTCACACAACATTCTTCACATTCTTGCACATTATATTTGTGAAAATTTAATGATTTATTCATTTGAACAAAATTATTTTTCAATCTAATTTTAACCCAAGACAACGATTCTAATTCATAACTAAAATTATTCTCATTTTCACTAGAAAGTTCTGATGAACTAAACAAATCTTCAATAGGATAATATTCATCATGTTCAACTGTAATTTTAAATTTATCAATTTTTTTGCGATCAAATGAAAAAGAATACTCCCCATTAGAATTGGTAGTAGTTGTTCCCAGAAATACAAAATTTGGATTTAATACATTTGCATTAAGTTCGGTCTGATAAAACTGAAGTTTAACTTGACTAATTTTAGAATTAGTGATTTCATTTTTAACTGTACCTGTTATGTTATATTGAATCTGATCTTTTTTACAAGATATTACAGTCATTAAAATAAGTATAGTGTATAAAGCTTTCATACGAACAAATCTACAAAATAATTTACCATCATGAAAACTGTTAAATAAATGAATTGCTTTGATTACTCTATATTATGCATCTCATTTATTATGTATTTATCAATAAAAAAAATAAAAAACATACATAAACAGTAATAAAACACACTAATTTTACAAAACACCCCATTATTTATGAATCAAAATTGTAAAAAATCATAAATTTCCACAAACACCCCCTAAAAAATCATTACATTTGTCAAAAAATATAAAAATATTTAAAATGGCTAGATTAAGATTAAATGCTTTAGATGACGTTCTTCATAGAAAACCTATGGAAATGGAAGAAACTGGAGAAAGAGTTTCTGATTACTTTGGTAGAAATACATTTCACATTAGATTAATGCGTGAATTCCTTTCGGAAGCGGCATATAAAAGTGTAAAATCGGCCATTCAAAATGGTACTTCAGTTAGTAGAGAAATCGCTGATCAAGTAGCTACATCAATGAAAGATTGGGCTATGACAAAAGGTGCCACTCATTATACACACTGGTTTCAACCCTTAACAGGTACAACTGCTGAAAAGCATGATGGTTTTTTCAAACCAATCGGACCAGGTGAAGCTATTGAACGATTTGAAGGTGATTTGTTAGTTCAACAAGAGCCAGATGCGTCTTCTTTCCCAAATGGTGGAATTAGAAACACATTTGAAGCTAGAGGTTATACAGCTTGGGATCCTTCTTCTCCGGCTTTTGTAATGGGAAAAACATTATGTATCCCTACTATCTTTATTGCATATACTGGTGAATCTTTAGATCACAAGATGCCATTATTAAAAGCTTTAACTAAAGTGGAAGATGCTGCATTGGAAGTGTGTCAATATTTTGATAAAAATGTTAAAAAAGTAGGAACAACTTTAGGTTGGGAACAAGAATACTTTTTAGTAGACTCTGCTTTATATAATGCAAGACCAGATATTCAATTAACTGGTAGAGCTGTTTTTGGACATGCTCCAGCTAAAGGTCAACAATTAGATGATCATTATTTTGGTTCTATTCCGGCAAGAGCAACTGCTTTTATGCGTGAATTTGAATATGAATCTCATTTATTAGGAATACCTGTTACAACAAGACACAATGAAGTTGCACCAAATCAGTTTGAGTGTGCTCCAATGTTTGAAGAAGTAAATATAGCCAACGATCACAATCTACTATTAATGGATGTGATGGAAAAAGTAGCAAGAAAGCATAATTTTAGAGTATTATTGCATGAAAAACCATTTGCAGGATTAAACGGTTCTGGTAAACATAACAACTGGTCTTTAAGTACTGATACTGGTGTTAACTTATTACAACCTGGTAAAAATCCAAAATCAAACTTACAATTTTTAACATTCTTAGTTAACACAATTGTATCTATTCATGATAATGCAGATATCTTAAGAGCATCTATTGCATCTGCAGGAAACGATCATAGATTAGGTGCTAATGAAGCACCTCCAGCAATTATATCTGTATTTATTGGTTCTCAATTAACTGAGATGCTTGATAATTTAGAGAAAAGTATTACTGCAGGAAAAATGACACCTGAATCTAAAACAGAATTAAAATTAAATATTGGTAAAATTCCTGAATTATTGTTAGACAATACAGATAGAAACAGAACGTCTCCATTTGCATTTACTGGAAACAAATTTGAATTTAGAGCCGTTGGTTCTACTGCTAACTGCGGTCATCCAATGATGGTTTTAAATACAATTGTTGCTAATCAATTATCTAATTTCAAAACTACAGTAGATTCTAGAATTGAAAAAGGTGATAAAAAAGATGAAGCGATTTTAAAAGAATTACAAGCCTTGATTATTAGATCTAAAAAAATTAGATTTGAAGGAAATGGTTATGGTGATGAATGGGTTGTAGAAGCTGAAAAAAGAGGATTATCAAACTTAAAAGATACACCTAGAGCATTAGATGTTTGGGCTGAAAAAAATACAGTTGATTTATTTGATAAAATGGGAATTTTGACACCTGTTGAATTGGAAGCAAGACATGAAATTGAATTAGAAAACTATGTTATGAAAATTCAAATTGAAGCCAGAATAATGGGTGATTTAGCAAAAAATCATATTATTCCAGCAACAATTGAATACCAAAATAAAGTAATCAAAAACATCCAAGGTTTAATGGATATAATGGGTGCTGAAGAAGGTAAGCAATTGGCTAAAACTCAAATGATAATTGTTAGATCTATCTCTAAACACGTTAACGCTTTAAATGATTTAGTTAATCAAATGGTTGAAGCTCGTAAAGAAGCAAACATAATTACTGATAATAGAGATAAAGCTTTTGCATATTGTGATAAAGTAAAATCTTTCTTTGATGAAATTAGATACCATGCAGACAGACTTGAATTACAAGTGGATGATGAAATGTGGCCTTTACCTAAATTAAGAGAAATGTTATTTACTAAATAATTAGTAAGTTGAATATACTTTAAAAGCGGTGTAACTTAAGTGTTACACCGCTTTTTTGTTGTCCTAGTTTCACAAAAAAAACTCTTAGACAAGACCAAGTTTTCATTATGAACACAACAACAGTAATAATCTACTAATTTCAACGTTAATAGATTAACTAAAACTAATGCTATGAAACCTATAAAACTTGTCACTTTGTTATTACTATTAAGTTCAACAGTTCACGCACAACGAACATCCGACATTGGAATTTTATTTAGTACAGACAATGAAAGTAGACTCACATTAGAGTACCGTAAACCTATCTGGGAGAAATACAACTTAAAATTCGGTGCCACTATTGGAAATCAGCACTCTTCCTTATTCGCTCCTTGGGCGATTAGCCAATCAAGCGACAGTTTAATACTATTTCACAGAACTAATACGAACGGTAATGAATATAATTTAAAACTAGGAATTGAGCGTTCTATTAGATCTAGCCCATTTTCAGTAGGACTTGATTTATTACTTGGTTATAAAGACGAATATCAGACAACATCTGTAAGATATTACTCCTTACATTCCTCTGGAAAATGGGATTACACCTATTTTGGAGAGAATGATGCATCCACTAGTAATCCGAAAATTGATACTACTTTTGGACAATTAACCTACCAATATTTTAAACCTGCTCTTCAATTAAATTTAGGTTTAGACTTACCATTAGCAAAACGATTTACCGTAAATTTATCCTATCAATATGCCGTGGGACTATTAGTTAATTTCAGTGGTACTAAGAATAATAACAAATTCACTTTCAATTCTAGATTCAATGTTGGTTTAAGGTATAAATTTAAGGTTTAAAACCTTATTTACAATAACCAATTGTGCGGTGTAACTTAAGTGTTACACCGCTTTTTTTTTATTCCTAAATTCAAAACTAAAACTATTGACTAATAACCTCAGTTCGACCAAATAAAAAGGAAAACAAACTACATAACAAACCCTATATTAAGTCGTTAGAGATAATTGAAAGAAAGAACTTAAGTGATTTACTTAACACTTTCGCATAAAAACCTAAATAAACAATCATTTTCTTCTAAATTAGAGTCAAGCTATCTCGATAGCTCTCCTAGAATTCATTCGAAACTACCAACTTATCTATGTTTTTCTCTCGATTTCTTATATCGAGCTCAGATTAATACAATATCTGAAATTAAATTTCGTTAATTATAAAAAATTAACATTATGAAATTAAGAACCCTATTACTCGTATTATTAATTGGAAGTTTTTCAATTCATGCACAAACAAAAAGTGATATTGGATTAATTTATGGAACACACGATTTATACCGTTTAAATTTCGAATTTAGAAAACCATTGAATGCCAAATATAAATTGAGATTAGGAGCTATTGCTGGTACTTCTTATAGCTCGCCCTGGTATAACGCATCAAGTATACTGTCAGCATCTAACGAGTTATTAGTCGAACGACTTAAAACTGAAGACAGAACTCAATTTACTTTATTTGGAGGAATAGAAAGACAATTTAAACAATCTATATTTTCAATAAGTGCTGACCTATTAGTTAGTTATTTACAAGTCACGGATGCATATTACAGTAAGGTAACAGAATTGAATAGTGATAATGAATGGATAGTTATTAACAATGGTTGGCACGTAAATAACGACTCACGCTCTGTTAGAAAAACAAACTATTTAAATCCTGGAATACAATTAAAATTGGCAATGAATTTACCAATTAAAGAGCGATTTATTCTACATCTTGCTATCGGTCAAACTCTTAGTTCACCTCTATATATGAATGAATCAATTAATAATGACCCTTTCAATGAATTCAATTCTCAAGAAAATGTATTTACCTTTAACTCAATATCTCAAGCAAATTTGGGTTTAAGATATATATTCAAAGGTAAATAAAGAAATAGTAACTACTTATAAATATAGCCTTGTGACTTCATTGTTACAAGGCCTTTTTTGTTTTTAAATAGTGAAGTTTACGATAAAAATATTTTTTTAATTTGCTAAACTTCATTATTAACTCATTATTTATAATACAAATCTCAAAGTAAGGGAACTCTTCAACTCTTGATTTTAATCATTTTTTTAAAAATTAATAAAATAATTATTTATTTTGTCCCTTTTGTTTTATCTTATTCGTTGTTCATTTGAAGGGCTATATGACTAGTCTAAAATTATAAAATAAACAACAGTAAAAAATAAAAATTATGACACAATTTATGTATTTATTAAGAGGCGGAGACGCTATGGAAACTTTTTCACCATCAGAAATGGAAGCGCATATGGGAAAATGGAAAGCCTGGATGGGCGGATTAGCACAATCAGGTAAATTAGCTGGTGGTTCTCCTTTAAACAAAACTGGTAAGCAAGTAGTTGGATCGGCCAAAACTTTAACTGATGGGCCATTTGCTGAAGGTAAAGAAGTAATCGGTGGTTATATTATGGTGAATGCAGAGAATATGGATGAGGCAATTGAGTTGTCGAAAGGATGTCCATTATTTGAAAGTAATACAGCAAATGTTGAAATTAGAGAAGTAATGGGAATGGAGTAATAAATTATTAAAAGATAAAATTATGGCAAAGTATATGTTTTTATTCAGAGGTGGTAATTCAATGATTGATATGACACCAAATGAAAAAGAAGAAGAAATGGGAAAATGGGATGCTTGGATGGGTATGCTTGGAAAATCAGGAAAACTAATTGATGGTTTACCTTTAACCAATACTGGTAAAGTGCTTTCTAATAAAGGAAACATTACTACAGATGGCCCTTATGCTGAAGGAAAAGAAATTATTGGAGGTTTTGTTGCTGTTCAAACAGAAAATATTGATGAAGCTTTAACACTTACCAAGGGTTGTCCAATTTTAAATGCTGACAATGGAACGGTAGAAGTTAGAGAAGTAATGATTTTTAAATAATTTTCTACTTATAATTTTGTAATTTAGGCTCAGATACAAATCTGGGCCTATTTTTATGACTAAAAAATCTACACATAACACAGTTGACCATTTGTTTAGACACGAATATGGTAAATTAATATCATTTTTAACGGCTAAGTTTGGTTCTACTCATATTGATGTGATTGAAGATGCTGTGCAAGATTCACTTTATAAAGCTATGCAATTATGGTCATATAAAGATACTCCAAAAGAACCTGGAAAATGGCTTTATAGAACTGCATATAACTCTATAATTGATATATTAAGACGAAACTCAAAATCAGTTGAATTTAACCCTGATATTCTACCATTAGAAATAACTTCAGTCATTGAAGAACATACACTACCAAGTAATATTGAAGATGAACAATTAAAAATGATATTTGCATGTTGTCACCCATCCATGAAGGAAATTGAACAAATTATGCTAAGTCTAAAGTTGCTTTGTGGGTTTAGTAATAAAGAAATATCAAGGGCCTTATTTAAAGAGCCTGAAACCGTTAAAAAAGCAATAACCAGAGCAAAGCAAAAATTTAAGACCGAAATTGGTGAACTAGCATTACCAACCAACAAAGAGATTACCAATAGACTTGATTCAGTATTAAAAATAGTATATCTGTTATTTAATAATGGCTATACAGCTTATGATGGCGATTCTGTATTAAAAAAAGATGTGTGTGAGGAGGCGTTACGTTTGATCGGTATTCTTTATGAAAACGAATTAACAAATACTCCTAAAACTAAAGCTGTATTTGCTTTAATGTGTTTCAATTTTTCTAGATTTAATGCCAGAGTTGACTCCAATGGAAATCTTTTAACCTTGGAAAATCAAAACAGAAATTTATGGGATAATGAGTTGATTCAATTGGGTTTATTGTTTTTAAACCAATCTGCTGTTGGAGATGAATTATCAAATTATCATTTAGAAGCAGGAATAGCCAGGGAGTATGTCATTTCTAAAGACTTTGCCTCTATAAATTGGAACGGCATTCTATATTTATATGATATGTTACTTCACAACACTAACAGCTCTAGCGTTGCCTTAAATAGATTAGTTGTTTTAGAAAAAACAAGAGGTCCGAAAGTTGCTTTAAAAGAATTAAAAAAATTGGATGAATCAGATTATCTAAAAAATCATTTGTACTACGCTATTAAAGGAGATTTCGAAATGAAAAACAAGTTATCTATTTATAAATCGACTTTAGAAAAAGCAATTAGTTTAACTAAAAACCAAAAGGAAAAAGAGTTTTTAGCTTTAAAAATGGATGACTAAATAAACTATCTAATGACTACCCATCTCATCAAACTTAATCATCAACTCATCATTAGCAATATACACTCCAAAATAAGGAAATTCAGCATCTTTTCGTTTTAAGAATATCACAAAATCTGTATCAAAAACCATGTATTTTGGTTGGGGTACTTCAACTCCTATTTCACCTGCAGACTCAGTTACAGACTCTACAATCGCATCACTTTCCACTTTAACACCTTCTTCATTAAGAATAAATGCGTTTTTTTGATAAAAAGTTAATATTTTATAAATTGATTTAGAAGTAGTAAAAGATGAATTCTCAATGGTTTCAAAATTAGATTCGATATTAAAATTCAATTTTGGAATTTTAACATAATCTCTATGTTGATATCCATATTTCCAATCGACATCTGGGGTTTTATGCTCTATAAAATTCTGTTTTTCAGTATTATATTTTTCAAATACTTCTTTAAGACTTTTCGACTCTGTACTCAACAACTTAATTAATATGATTTCATGTTTATTATCTTTAGGTAAAAGACTGATCGAGAAATTATCATCAGTTTTATAATAATTAATGCTTGACTTAAAGTTTTCACCGTAAAATCCAAAAGATTCTACACTATCACCTTTAAAAAGTAGAGGTGATTCAAATTTGGTAAGTGGATAACTGAATGGTAGTGATTTCTTAAAACTTGACCTTACTATAATAGTATCTTCAATAATTTCTACAGATGTCTCATATTCATTTTCAGTTAAAACACCTTTAAATGATTTTGAATTATTGATTAATCTTAATTCTTCACTTTCAATATCAATAATTGAATCTTTAATTTCTTTCCTAAATTCATCCCAAGCAAACAGCATAGTAGCGGCGTATATTAAATTGTCACCCTTTTTAACCCTACCTTCTAATGTTGGAGAGAAGTTAGTCTTTTTAAAAGAAGACAAGCTATCTAATGCTTTGAAAATTGGATTAAATGTTTCAGGTAGTACCTCTTGAGTTTCTTCAATCACATCTATTTTAACACTTTCTTTAACTTTAATTGGTTCGCTTTCGGTAGTACAACTTTGAAAAAATACTATCCCAGATAAAATTACAATTATTCTTTTCATAATTTCAAATATACAAAATAGAATTGAACTCCTAAAATGCTATTAAAATCTAAGAATAGATGGTATTAAATAGTCCATTGATTATGAACTACAGCTACTAAGTAATAGGTGTTGTCTAATTTTTCCACATAAAAGATAAGTGACTTCCAGTCCATACCTTCATATTCGATAGTTCCATCATAATAGAACTCCATAAAATCAGCATCAGGAAAAGCATCCGAAATGTTATTTTGAGTATTACTAAAGGCTAGATCACTATTAAAATGAAAGTCTGAAGATTTGTTTTTATAATCAAAGTCATAAACGTATGCCTTAATATAATTGGCAACAGTATACACAATAGAGTCACCTGAACCATCTTGTGAACCCCACATTAATTTTTCATTCAATTCTAATTGTGCTCCAAATGTTGAAGTTGTGAATTTTTGAGTCTCATCAGTCAAAAATGTATATGGCAAAAAAGCACATCCCTTTATTGGGTGAAAATGTTCAGAGAATTTGATTAACTCATTAGTTGCTAATAAATCAATCATTTCATTTGAAAAATCTATAAAAGATGTATCAATTTGAACGGTGTCCATACCTGAAGCTTCATCCAGAATTAGATCAGTATCGCCATTTGACATAAACTCCTCTTGATATTCTTGCTCACTTAAATAGCCACCTAAACCGTTTTCAACTGGCTCCTGAATGCATGAAATAGTTATAAGTCCTAATAGAACATAAATCGCGTAATTCAACTTTTTTGGACCACTTACATTCATAATAAAATATATTATCTTAAAATTGCACCTAAATCATTTTCTAAGCCTTGTCTAATTTTAGACATCACTTTTTCAACTGCTTTATCTTGTAAAGTTTTTTCATTATCTTGAAATGTTAAATTAATCGCATACGATTTTTTACCTTTCTCAAGATTCTTTCCTTCATACACATCAAATAAACCAACAGTTTTTAAAATCTTACGGTCAGCTTTTGAAGCAATTTGGTGAATATCTGCAAACGTTACGTTATTATCTAGTAATAGAGAAAAATCTCTACGCATAAATTGAGTTTTAGGTAAGGTTGAAAACTTAACCGTATTCATTTTTGATAAAGCAATGATATTATCCCAATTCATATCGGCATAAAACACTTTTGTTTTTATACCAAATTGTTTTAAAATAGAAGGCTTCACCCATCCAAGTTCAGCAACCACCTTTTTAGCAATTGTTATTTTATAACCATCTTCAAATAAATCAGATTTTAATTCAGATGTTTGGAAGTTTTTCCAGATTCCTAATTTCTTTAAAATCCCTTCTGTAATACCCTTAATTGAATAAAAGCTAACTTTATCAGAACCTGTTGCCCAATTTTCGTTTTCTTTTAAACCATTTAACCAAATACCAATTTTTTGAGTTTCAAAATAACCGTTATCCGTTTTAATATATTCTTTACCAAATTCAAACAATCTTAAATTTGGGTGTTGTCTATTTTGATTATGTTCTATAGATTGTAATCCACCAAACAATAACGATTGACGCATCACGTCTAACTCATTACTTAAAGGGTTTAATAACTCAACATTTTGTTTCGGATCTAAAACAGTAGAACCTGATTTTTCAACAAACTTAGAAGAAGTTAATGAATTATTCATAATTTCAGAATATCCATTGTCAACTAAAAAGTCAGCTGTAATATTATAAAGCTTATCAGTATTTGGTTTAGATTGCATTGAAATAGAAGAATTCAATTTTGCCGGTAAAGGCACATTATTAAATCCAAAAATTCTTAATACTTCTTCAATTACATCTGCTTCACGTTGAACGTCTACTCTAAAAGCAGGTACGCTAACTGTACAGTCTCCATCAACATTTGAATCGATTGTAATATCCAATTCATTTAATATTTTTTCAATGTCTTCATTTGAAATATCAGTCCCAATTAGTTGACGACATCTATTCATTGAAAATTCAACTTTAAACCCTTTTACAATAGCATCTAATTCACTTGACGTATTGTCTTGCGCTTCCACTAATTCAGCACCGGAAAATTCAACTAATAAGTCAATAGCACGTTGCATTGCGTAAATCACAGTATTCGCATCCACACCTCTTTCAAATCTAAAAGAAGAATCCGTATTTAAAGCATGACGTTTAGCCGTTTTTCTAACCACTACCGGGTTAAAATAAGCAGCTTCTAATAGTATTTCAGTTGTTGTGTCAGATACTCCAGAAACTTCACCACCAGACACACCAGCTATACACATGGGGTCAGTTGCATTGCAAATTAATAAATCATCCACAAATAAGTTACGCTCAACACCATCTAAAGTAGTTATTTTTTCACCATCCTTTGGTGTACGTACGTTAATTTCATCTCCAACTACTTTCAAATCAAAAGCGTGCAATGGATTACCAGTTTCATGCATCACAAAATTTGTAATGTCAACCACATTGTTAATTGGACTTAGTCCAATAATTCTTAGCTTATTTTGTAACCAATCTGGAGATGCTTCAATTTTTACGTTCTTTAATACCGCAGCAGCATATCTTGGACAAGATTCACTGTTTTCGATATTGATTTTAAATTTACCATCTAAATTTACAGTTTTAACTGAAGGAATATCTAATGTTACTTTCGCACTATTATGGTAGTTTAAGTAGGCTTTCAAATCTTTAGCGACACCAATATGCCCCATAGCATCAGCTCTATTAGGTGTTAAACCAATTTCAATCAAATAATCATCTTCTATATTGAAATAAGCTTTTGCTTTTGTACCAACTATAGCATCAGAAGGTAAAACAATAATTCCATCATGAGATTCACCTAAACCTAACTCATCTTCAGCGCAAATCATTCCAAATGATTCAACTCCTCTAATTTTTGATTTTTTGATTTTAAATGAATCTCCAGTTAAAGGAAATAATGTAGAACCAACAGTTACAACAACTACTTTTTGCCCTGCTTCAACATTTGGTGCGCCACACACAATTTGTAAGTTCTCAGCTGCACCAATATTAACCGTAGTAATATTCAATTTATCAGCATCTGGATGTTTTTCTTTCGTTAACACTTCTCCAATTACAACACCTTCTAATCCACCTTTAATAGTTTCTACTTTCTCAAGTCCTTCTACTTCTAAACCTGTGTCAGTTAAAATAACTGACATTTGATCTGGTGTTAGGTCAGTTTTAATGTAATCCTTAATCCAATTGTATGATACTTTCATAATATTTCGCTTTGCTCAACGCTAATTACGCAGTGCTTAATAAAGAGCACTTACACTTTTACTTTTTATACTTGTTATTAATTCAATATCTTTTACACATAAATACCCCAAGACAACTAAAGCAGTTGGGGTATAGAATATTAATTATTTACCTCCTAAAATCAATGGTAAACCATCAGCACCACCGATAATAACAGTTTTAGAACCTGGAGATTTAGCTAACTCTAAAGTAGCTTCAATTCCTTTTTCTTTTAAAATATTAGGTGTTAAAGAGGCATTTAAAATTTTATTCGCTTCAGCTTTACCTTCAGCTGCAATTTTAATTCTTTGTGCTTCCTGCGTCTCTTTTTCAAGTTTAAATTTATAACCTAAAGATTCTTGTTCAAACTTCAATTTATTTTCGATAGCCGTTATTATTGTTAATGGCAACTTCACATTTCTGACTAATACAGTATTCACTTGAACAAATTGTATTTCCAAAATCTTAACTGTTTCTTGATTAATTTCCGCTTGAATAACGTCTCTTTTTGAAGAATAAATTTCTTCAGGTGTGTAACGACCAATAACCGACCTTGTCGCCGCACGTATAGCAGGTACAACGATATCAACTACATAATTCTGCCCTTTGTTTTGATGCAAATGAGGTAGCATATTTACAATTGGTTTAAACTGTAATGTAACATCCACTGTTATTTGTAAACCATCTAACGATAACACCGACATGCTTTCTTCTTTAGACTGCTGTTTGACATTATACAAAATCACTTTATTCCAAGGGGCTATGAAATGAAACCCTTCACCTTTTGGCTCACTAGTATCAACACCTCCAGAAAACGTTTTAAACAATACGCCTGCTTCACCAGATTGAATAGTTACTGAAGATTTTATCATAATAATCACTAAGAATACTATCAAAATGATAGTTGCGATTAATTTTTTTGGGATTTCTTGTTGCATAGCTTAAGTTTTAAACACAAATTTAACATTTTTGTTTTAGAAATTGAATCAATCCTACTAAAGATTACCAATTAATACTACTCTTAAACTTATTGAAAGAAAATTATTACATTATTAAATCACTAATAAGCTTATAAATTAGCTATTAAGACACTACTTACGATTGAAAACAGACTACAATTAAGCGTCCTCTTTTTGGCATTTCTCATCAGGTCTTGCCCCACAAAAACTGCAAGGTTCACCTTCTTCATTAAAAACAGGATTATTACTGGCACAAGTTCCAGAAAATTCACCATTTTTTTTAGTCCATAGCTTAATTCCAATCCCTGCAAAAGCAAGCGCTAACATTCCAATTGTTAATAATGCTAATTTCATTTGTTTTAATTTTATACAAAGGTAATTTAAAATTGAATGTTAAACGACATCTCGCTTATAAAATATTATTTTAGTAAGGTAAACGAATACAATAATATAAACAACTGATACAATAGCATTTTCAAATGATAATGTTTCCATTTCACCTAATCCAAAAATCAAGAATTTTAATTCAAAATTTGGAAGTAATGCTGAAAATGAGTTCATTGGTAGATAAGTAACTACATTTTCAAATCCTTGCATACTAATTAAACCTGAAAAGATTATGCTGACAAAAAACAAACCAAAATACAACAACACTGCTAAGGCTCCTTTTCTGAGCAACATGCTCACTAAAACAGCAACAATGAAATACGCTAAAATTTGTATGTAAAACCCTAATACAAACAATATCCCATCCAACAAACCACCAAATTCAGTTGCAACTGGCACTTCAGAAGATGTTCCACCAAACATAGCCGCAAAATCTATCAATTGAACCGAGGCGTCAGGCTGGCTATTTTTAAAATATAAAATGGCAACTACACCAACTAAAAACACATATACTGTTGCTGCAGTTGCCATAAAAATAACCATTCCAATTTTAGACTTTAAATAGTCCATTTTAGAATAACCATCAATAATATTTTGACGCACTGTTTTGGCCGCATATTCATTTGTAATATGAAATATTATAATGAATGACAATAGGTAAAAACTAAACCAACTCGCAATATAGGTTGTATAATACCAAGTTGAAGAAGCTGTTCTTGGCATAAATGGATATGAATCTTCCATCCCAAAACCAAATAGTCCATCTTTAAAATAACTTGGTAACACAATTATTAATATTGGCATTAGGATTAAAAACAGTAAAGTAAACACCTTAAAAGATGAATTACCTTTAATTTTCATATACTCTATTTGTAGATACTTTTTCATTATTGTACAAGGTTTAAAAATTCTGCCTCAAGGGACTCTTTGTGTAACGTTAAGTGGTTTAATACAATTCCTTCTTTAAAAAAATTTTCATTAATAAATTCAGAATCAACACCTTCATTGCATTTAATTAAATAATGAGTTGATTCCTTTACAAATGATGTAATAAAAGATAATGATTCCAACTTAGCTTCAAAATCACCTTGTTTTGAATTCACTTCAAATTGTTTTTCATCAGATAAAATAGAAGCAATACTCCCTGTTTTAATTAATTTACCATTTTTCAAAATAGCAACGTGAGAACACATTTTTTGAATTTCATCCAATAAATGGCTTGAAATAATAATTGTTTTACCTTCCGCAGCAATAGACAATATTAATTCACGCATGTAATTTATCCCTTCCGGATCTAAACCATTGGTCGGCTCATCTAAAACTAACACATCAGGATTTGATAACAGTGCAGAAGCTAATGCTAATCGTTGTTTCATACCAAGTGAAAACGTATTATAATTGGATGTTTTCCTATCTAATAATCCTACTCTTTCTAAAACAACATTAATTCTGTTTTTATCACACCCTTTAATCATTGATGCAATTTCCAAATTACGATATGCCGATAACTCTGGATAAAAAATTGGATGTTCTAAAATGGAACCTATCTGTTTTCTACAGTTTTCAAAATCTGCATTACCAAACCATGAATAAGAACCTGATGATTCATTTATTACACCTAATAACATACCAAGCGTTGTCGTTTTCCCTGAACCATTTGGCCCTAAAATTCCAAAAACCTCTCCGGAATTTATTTTAAGACTCAAATTATCAACAGCAATAAAATTACCATATTTCTTGGTTAAATTCTTTATTTCTAATACTTCTGACATATTTATTTAATTGGTAAACCTTATCGATTTAAAGGTAAGACTAAAAAAAGGTAATTTTGTTACACTTATTTGTTACTATTCTTTCAAATTCTACTTTTGCCCCAATTAACCCTCACTTTGTTATGGGTATTATATGGTTTTCATTTTAAACTCTATCTACACTCATTACACCTTCTATCTGCTCAAACTTAATCATTAGTTTATCTAAATGCTCAGTGTCATAAACATACAATTGAATATCACCTTCAAAAACCCCATCATTAGACTTGAACGAAATGGCTTTCATATTTACATTATGCTCATGAGAAATGATATTTGTAATACTATTAACAAGCCCCATGTCATCAATCCCTTTAATAACTAATGTAGTTAATTCTTCTTTTAATTTCTGACTTTTCCAAGTTGCTTTTATAATTCTATACGCATAATTTGACATCATTTGAGTAGCATTAGGACAGTTCGTTCTATGTACTTTAATACCATCAGAATTTGTAATAAACGCAAACACATCATCACCAGGAATAGGACTACAGCAAACAGCCAAGGTATATTCTAGATCTTTAAAATTTTCCCCAATAATTATAGTATCCTTTTTGTTATCAACGCAAGAAATTATATTCGTTAATGATTTAGAATTTAAGACTGGGTCAATAGACTTGGGCAATATAAAATACTTATTATCAATTGGTAAATCACGCATTTTAGATAAGTTCAACTTACCTTTTGCAATTTGATAATACAACTCAGTTGCGCCATGAATACTAAACAATTTCTCAATTGCACTTACATTTTCACTACAGTATTTAACCTTTAATTGCTTAAATTTACGCTCTAGAATCTCTTTTCCATCAGCAGCAATCTTGTTCTCTTCTGCTTTTAAAGACGATTTTATATGTTGCTTAGCTCTAGCAGTAACTACATACTTTAACCATTCTCTTTTTGGTTTTTGTCTAGATGATCTAATCACCTCTACTTGATCACCACTTTTTAGAGTGTGACTCAAAGGCATGAGCTTACTATTAACCTTTGCCCCTATACAGCTCAATCCAATATCAGAATGAATACTAAATGCAAAATCTAACGTAGTTGCATTCTTTGGTAATACTTTAATATCTCCGTTTGGCGTAAATACATAAATTTCTTCAGCAAACAAATTCATTTTGAATTCATCAATAAAATCTACAGCATTAGTATCAGGATCTTCCAACAATTCTCGAATTTCACCAATCCATTTATCAAAACTTGATCTCTGATTATTATTTTCTTTATACTTCCAATGCGCTGCATATCCTTTTTCAGCAATATCATCCATCCTAGTCGTTCTAATTTGAACTTCAACCCATTTACCATTATTACTCATAACAGTTGTATGAAGCGACTCATAACCATTTGCTTTTGGAATAGAGATCCAATCTCTTAACCTGTCAGGATTAGGTTGATAAAAATCAGTTACCATACTATACACTCTCCAACTCGCTGATTTTTCCTTTTCTAATGGCACATCAATAATAATTCTAATCGCAAAAATGTCGTAGATTTCATCAAAATCAACATTTTTATTTTTTATCTTATTATAGATTGAAGGAATACTTTTGTAGCGTGCTTTAATTTTAAAATTATACCCTTCTGTCGTTAATGCTGCTTTAATTGGATGTGTAAATTGAGAAATAAACCTATTTCTTACCTCTTTAGATTTTTCAATCTTCTTTTCAATTTCAGCATAAATTTCAGGTTCTTTATATTTAAATATTATATCTTCCAATTCAAGCTTTATGGCATGAAAACCTAATCTATGTGCCAATGGTGCATATAAGAACTCCGTTTCGTAAGATGTTTTAAGTTTTTTATCTTTTCTAACCGATCCAAGCGTACGCATATTATGTAGTCGATCTGCAATTTTAATAAAGGCTACACGTAAATCATCCGAAATTGTAAGGATTAGTTTTCTAAAATTTTCTGCTTGTAAAGAGACATTATCATCCATTACTTCAGGAATCTTAGTTAATCCATCGATAATCTTACGTACTTTTAATCCGAAATTATCTTCAATATCTTGTAATGTAATATGAGTATCCTCAACAGTGTCATGTAAAAGAGCGGCTACAATACTTGTAGTACCAAGCCCCATTTCTTCTGTACATATTCTCGCTACAGCGATAGGATGAAAAATATATGGTTCACCGGACTTTCTTCTATCATTTTTATGTGCATCCACAGCAATATCAAAAGCTTTACGAATCATTTTCGTATCTTCTGGTGTTTTTCTGAATGCTTTACTTGCTCTAAGTAAACCTTTATATGCGTTTAGAATTTCTTTGCGCTCTTTTTCTAAATCAAATTTCATAAAAAATTATGTATCGTTAATCGTTTCCTATATAATCTCAAATTTACAAAACATTTACGGTATAAACCAACAAAAGCACCCTATTTATAAGGATGCTTTTGTTCATAAAGTTATAAGTTGCTTATTTAAATAATCCTCCTACTAACCCTCCTAGTTTTCCGCCAAGTTGAGATTTCAATGAATCCACTATATCACTATCCATTAAAGAATCTAACATTCCTTTTCCGCCAGCACCGCCTGTATTTGAAACACCTCCTAAAAACTTAGACATTACAACAGATTTGATCTGATCAATTACAACAGCCGATAATCCAGTGTTTTTCTTTAAATTAAATGCTAAATCACCCTCTAATTTATTGGCAACATTACTAGCTTCGGAAGTATTTGTATCTTGCGAAAACAAATTTTCTAAAACATTAGAATTACCTCTTGCTGCTTCTTTATTTGTACGATACTTAACTGCCTCTGCAGTTTGATTGGTTACTGCTGTTTTATCAGCATCTGATAATCCCACTTTTTCTAAAATGTCACCTAAATCAACATTTTTCATTATATCTTCTAATCCGAACATAGTTTTTATTTTATTTTGTTCTAAAGTACTGATTTTAATATACAAATCAAAGTTCTAAAACTAAATTCAGACAATATTCTCAGTATTTAACATCAAATTAACATTTCAATCTTAATATTGATTTTTTTAGTTATTTAAATAACGGAATAACTTTTGTATTTTTGTCTTAATATATATTAAGACAATACACATTATGACTAAGTTACTAACTTTATTATTAATTATTTTCTCTAACCTTTCTTTTGCACAATCAGAATGGAATGACTTCACCGGGAAACAAAAAGCATTTTTTTATCAATTAACTAGAAAAATAGAAAATATGAATCCTCAAGTATTTCATTTATTTGAGTTTACGGATTCAATCCCTTATATTAATGATACATTGGCCGACTATCCTTATGTTGAAAAACAAATTGTAGCTGACTCCTCAAAGTTAATATTACACAGAAGTGAGTTTGCTAGAAAGAATAATGGTATCCTTTCAGATATAGCAGTACATTATGCGTCATGGGAATTAGGATTAATGCTTCAGTTTAGGGAATCTAAAAAAGAAAAATTTGCTTATTTAAAGGAAAAAATAGTTGTTTTTGAACATTACGTATTAGAAAAGGCACCTCAAAGTGCAATTCGTACATTAAGTAATGGTGATTATACTTTATCACCTTCCATTCAAAAATATTATGCTCCAAACTTAAGTATAAACGAAAAAATTGCAGCTATAAAAAATTCAAGTTTTTCATTAAACGACCAATTATTAATAATTAGATCTATTTATTATGCTCAAGAAAAGTATATCAATATGAGATCAAAAGAAATCATTGAAATTTTAGGCGGTCAAACTTCAAATTATAAAAACTTTTTAATTGGTGCAGGTGACGGTGATAGTTACTCTGATTTAGAAAGCGTTTTAAGAACAAAATACAATAGAGCTTTACCCGACCCTAAGACTTATTTTAAATTTGAGACAGAAACAAAATTAGACAAAGCCACTAAAAAGCAAACTCTATATTGTAAGACAAATCCAATCATACATATTAATACAATTGAAAACTTGCAAACAAAAGTGCATTTAGATGTTTGGGGATATCATCCGGAAAGACAAACTACCGTAGTGATTCAAAAAGCTGGGAATTCATATATTTTATACGGAAACACTGAGAATCGATACTTATCACCTGATTCAACTTTTGAAGGCGGTTCTACTTACTGGAGACAGATTTACGAATTGGAGAACGTTCACATTGCAGAATTAAAGGAAATGATATATGGTAAAAGAGGATATGATTATCATATTTCAGAAACTGAAGATGCTATTCAAAACTCATTATATCACATTAAAGATTCAGAAGAAAAATTAAACAAAATGAGGTATTCACCTATTTCTAAACCGAAGATTAAGAAAAAGAAGAAAAAATTGAAAACTAAAAATTTGGGGTATTCTGATCAAGCAGGCACCGGACACATAACAGGAAAAATAACTAAAGATGTAAAAGATAAAAATAAAGAACAATCTAGACTTATACATCTAAACACACAATTACGAGAACAAAAAAGGTTACTAAAACAATTAAAGGCAGACAAAGAAAAAGCTTTTACCGTGCTAGCTAAGTATGAAACACAATTGGATTTAATGAATAAGAATGTAGGAAACACATTCGTTGAATTTGAAAAAAGTAAAACAGGAGTTTTTACCTTTAATGATGGTGCAACCTTTAATTATTTAGAGCAAGATTTTACATTTAAACCGAGTTATAAAACTGAAAATTTTGATATAATTACAGTTGCCTTTGGTGAAAAGGTATTTTCAAAAACATCAGAAGAAGTCTTCATTCATATTAATGTTACTCACCCTGAACTCGATTCTAAATATACACTGTATCATGAATCAACAAAAGGGAATAGTTTATCAATTTCAGATTCCATACAAATCATGGAGTTATTCACTGCACTGGGTAAAACCAACAAAAAATTAATTGTAGCTGCCATTGGCGGAGGAGTTATTGCTGGTAAACCCCAACAATATTACCGAGATTCTTTAGCTAAAGTTATTGAATACAAAAAAGAAGAGGAGAAACTAAATACAACTTACATTTATGATATCAGAATAAATGAAGGCATAAATCTTAATATAAAAACCTATAGACAAGCCATGTTACCTTATCATTTTGAAGAAAAATTTGGTAAATATTACTTAAAAGCTAAATCAAAAAATAATAAGTTGAATGAAATTGATTTTTACACCACTTATTTAGCTAAAAATCGATTAACCCTTTATTTAGACCAACTTACAACTTATGCTACTGAATGGCTAAAAGATTGTGATTACCAATCTGAAGTATTGAGTAAGTTAAATAAAGCGAAAAATAAAAGATCTTATTCGATAACAAGTTCAACTAATATCAAGTTTCCTAAGAAATAAATCATATTTTTGTAGTCACTATGATAGAAAACGAAAACATGCCTTTTTTAGGTCATCTTGAGGAATTAAGATGGCGTTTAGTAAAATCAGTAATTGTTGTTGTTATAATAGCATTTGTTGTTTTTATTTTTAGAGAAGAAATAGTCTATAATGTGTTCTTACGTTTAAAGGATGCTAACTTCCCTACTTTTAAGTGGTCATGTGAAATATTTGGAATTTGTTTTGAAGATGTTCAAGTAGATTTTCAAAATACTGCCTTAGCTGGTCAATTTGGAACATCAATAAAAATGTCAATCATTGGAGGTTTTATAATTGGGTTTCCTTTTATATTTCATCAATTTTGGGGATTCATTAAACCAGGTCTAAAGAAAAGTGAATTAAAATCAGTAAAAGGAATTACTTGGTTTATTTCCATCTTATTTTTTTTAGGAATCACATTTGGATATTTTGTTATCGCACCATTAACCGTTAATTTTTTAGGAAACTTCAAAATTGCAAATGATGTAATTAATCATTTAATTATTAGTGATTTTATTTCGACTATTGTTTCTACAATTCTGTTAACAGGGATTTTATATTTATTGCCTGTTTTAATTTTAGTGCTCTCAAAAATTGGTATGGTGACTTCTACTTTTCTTAAAAAATATAGAAAACATTCATTCATTGGCGTGTTAATTTTAGCAGCTGTAATTACTCCACCTGATATTTTCACTCAAGTAGTTGTTACAATTCCAATCATGTTATTATATGAAGTTGGAATACTAATTGCAAAAAGAATAGAAAAAAAGAAGTTAAAAGAGGAACTAAAATAAATGAACATGAGAATAATTATTATTCTTCTCATTCAGTTATTAAGCACTAATTTAATTGGTCAGATTGTTATTTCTGGTACTGTTTCAGATTCTACAAACACACCTATTCCTTTTGTTAAAATAATTTTCAAGAACACAGCTGATGGTGCTATTTCTGATTTTGAAGGTAAATTCAAAGTCAAAACTTTTAAAGAATCCGATTCACTTATTTTTTCATATATTGGATTTAAAACAGTTACAATTCCTGCGTTTACTCAACAAAATATTAAGATTATTTTAAAAGATAATATTAAATTGGACGTTGTAGAGGTGATCGCTCAAAAGAAGAATTCTGCGTTTCGAATACTTAAAGAAATTAATGCCCACAATAAAATTAACGATCCAAATGAATTAATGGCATATGAAAATGATGTCTATAATAAAATGCAAATTGATTTAACTAATTTAAAAGACAATTTCAATGAATCAAGATTAATGAGGAAATTTGATTTTATTGGTGATTATGCAGACTCTTTGAATGGTAAAAAATATTTACCAGTATTGTTGACTGAATCATTTTCGAAATATTATTACAAAAAAAGTCCAAAACGAAAAAAAGAAATAATCAAAGCGAGTCAAGTAAGCGGGATTAATGAATTATATCTAGTTGAATACATTGGTGATATTCATCAAAATATTAATATTTATGATGAATTTATTAGTGTATTTGAGAAAGACTTTATTAGCCCTATTTCATTAACTGGTAGAATTTTCTATAAATATTACTTAATGGGTGAAGAAACAATCGACAATCAGTTGTGCTATCACATAATGTTTAGACCTTGGAGAAAAGGTGATGCCGCATTTATTGGTGAAATGTGGATAACATATGATACCTATGCTATTAAAAAAGTGATTGCAGAAATTCCAAACAAAGTAAACCTTAATTTTGTATCTAATTTTAAAGTTGAACAAAATTACAGTCTAGTTGATTCTACAAACTGGATGGTAAGTTCAGAAAAAGTATTTGCTGAATTTAAACTTTTTAATGAAACCAAAAATGATAAGTTTATTGGATTCAATGTTCGAAAAACGACCTTAAGAACTAATTATTTATTAAACTCACCAGCCGACAATAAATTTTACTTGCACACAATATTAGTTTTAGATAGTTCAAACCATAAATCAAAAGCGTATTGGGATGGAATAAGAAAAGAGAAATTAACAACAGAAGAAAATGGGATATTAACTATGGTCGATTCCTTAAGAAAGAACAAAACTTTTAAAGCCTATAATAATTTGGCTTATTTAAATTTAACTGGATTTTGGAAAATTGGCTATCTTGAATTGGGAGATGCTTATTATTTATACAATAGAAATACGGTTGAAGGACATAGATTGCTATTAAACCTTAGAACATCAGATATGTTCAGTAAGAAACATGAAATAAATAGTTTTATAGCTTATGGTTTTTTAGATAAACAATTTAAATATGGAATTTCTTATCGTTATAAATTAAAAAAATACCCCAGAGAAATGGTCAGAGTGTCTTATAGTAATAAGATTGAACAATTAGGCTTATCCTCACATGAGGATGGTAAAGGAGGCTCATTTACTTCATTTTTTTCTTATGGTCCAGCAGAGAAAATAACAATGGTTGATAATGCATCAATTTCATTTGAAAAAGATTTAAAAATAAGCTTTAGAACATTTAGTTTAGTTGAATGGAAAAGCTTTACACCTTTAGGAACTTCAGATTATTACAAAGTTAACGCCAATTTAGATACCATCAAAATTAATAATTTAACTTCATTTGAAATTAGAAACCAATTAACTTATTCAAAAGGTGAACGTTTTATTGAAGGTAACTTTGATCGTTATTCAATGGGTTCTAAATTTCCAATATTCAGTTTAACGCATACCTTAGGCATCAATAACGTATTAAATAGTGAATTAAGTTTTAATCGATTTGATTTTTCAATGTCTCACAGTCCAAAAGTAGGTTTTTGGGGAAGGTTAAGTTATAGAATATATCTGGGTAAAATTTTTGGAACATTACCCTACCCTTTTTTAAATGTACACAACGGAAACCAATCTTTTTATTTAGAACCTGAGGCATTTAATTTATTAAACTTTTATGAATTCGCAAGTGATACTTGGATCGGTTTTAATTTTGAACATAAGTTACAAGGATTTATATTAGATAAAATTCCATTACTTAATAAATTAGAATTAAGATCTATCTATGGATTCAAAGGCGTTATTGGTGATTTCAATGATAAACATCTAGCCGCAATGATTTTACCTTTAAATACTCAAAAGTTATCTCTAGTTAAACCCTATATGGAATTTAATCTGGGTATAGAGAACATTTTTCAGTTTATAAGAATTGACGCTATTTGGAGATTGACTTACCTTGATACGCCAGACATCTCAAAGTTTGGAGTTAAATTTTTATTTTCACTCGATTTTTAAAACATGAAAATAATTCTGCTTTTCCTGTTTAGCATTAGTATTAGTAATCAGTCTAATGCGCAACATATATTTTCAGGAATTGTAATTGATTCTTTAACCAATAAACCAATGCCTTTTGTTAAAGTTTTTTATAAGAATACAACAGATGGTGTAATTACAGATTTTAATGGAGAGTTTACTGCAAAAACATTGAAACAATCTGATTCCATTCAATTTTCATATGTAGGATATGAAACAGTATCACTATCAACTCAAATCAAGGGTGAGTTATCTATAAAACTAAACTCATCAACTCAACTTGACATTGTAGAGGTGATTGCACAAGGAATAAACCCTGCATTTAAAATATTAAGAGAAGTCAATATTAATCGAATAATTAATGATCCAAGGTATTTAACAGCTTATGAAAGTGAAATTTACAACAAAATTCAAATTGATCTAACCAATTTAGATTCTAATTTTGAAGATAGTAAATTAATTAGGAATTTCGATTTTATAGGTAACTATGCGGATACACTTAACGGAAAGAAATACCTCCCTATTTTGCTTAGTGAATCTATTTCTAATTACTATTTTAAAAGAAATTCTAATCAAAAAAAAGAAATTATTAAAGCTTCAAAGAGGTCTGGACTTAATGATTTGGACATAACTGAATATACTGGAGACATGCATCAAAATGTAAACGTATATGATCATTTTATTAGAATTTTTAATAAAGATTTTGTTAGTCCAATTGCTCATACTGGTAGGACAATTTATAAATACTACTACACTGGGAAAGACACAATTGACAATCAAGAATGTTACCATATTATTTATAGATCTAGGCGTAAGGGAGAAGCTGCATTTATTGGAGATATTTGGATCACGACCGACAACTATGCTGTTAAAAAAGTAATAGCAGAAATCCCTAATTATGTCAATTTAAATTATGTTTCTTTTTTTAAAGTGGAACAAAATTATACTCGTATTGATTCTACTATTTGGATGATTAAAAATGAGAAGGTATTTGCTGAATTTAATTATTTTAATGACGCAAAAAAAAAGAAATTGGCCGGTTTTAATATTAAAAGAACTACCCAGCGTAAAAACTTCATAATAAACCAACCAAAACCAGATAAATTTTACTTAGAGAACGTAGTTGTTTCAGATAAATTTAACGAAAAAAATCAAGCTTATTGGGAATCTAACAGACAATCATCTTTATCAAATGAGGAAATTGGTATTCTAAAAATGACTGATTCCTTAAATTCAAATAGAACATTTAGATTCTATAATGATTTTGCTTATTTAAACTTAACAGGATTTTGGAAATTTAATAGAATAGAAGTTGGAAATGTATTTTCCGCGTATAGTAAAAACAAAGTAGAAGGTCAACGATTTCGGTTGAGTTTACGAACCTCTAATAATTTTAGTAAAACGCATGAAATTACTGTGTTTGGTATTTATGGGTTGAAAGATCAGGAATTCAAATATGGAGCATCTTATAGAATTAAATTAAAGAAAAAACCACGTGAAATATTGAGATTCGCATATCATAAAAAAATTGAACAATTAGGAATTTCACAAAATTTAAATAATAAATCCAGTTCATTCACCTCATTATTTTCCATTGGCTCATTAGACAAATTAACCATGGTTGATAAAGCATCCATATCATTTGAAAAAGATTATATAATAAACCTAAGAACTTACAATGCCTTAGAATGGAAAAATTATATTCCTCTAGGGACTTCTAATTATAATTACACTAACACTGAAGGAGATACGGTTAGAATCAATAGAATTACGTCTTTCGAGATTACCACTCAAGTTATGTACACCAAAGAGGAACGTTTTATTTCAGCCAATTTTGATAGAGTTTCTGGTGGATCATTATTTCCAATTTTTAGCTTAACTCATACTTTAGGTTTAAGTAATGTGTTAACTAGCCAATATGACTTTAATAGATTTGATATATACATGGATCACAATGCACGTATTGGCCTTTGGGGGAGGCTACGTTATAAATTGTATGCTGGGAAAATATATGGCACATTACCCTATCCATTTTTAAATATTCATGCAGGAAATCAGTCTTACTTTTTACAACGAGAAGCATTTAATTTAATGAATTATTTTGAATTTGTAAGTGACTCTTGGATTGGTTTGAATTTTGAACATAGATTACAAGGTTTACTATTAGATAGAATTCCATTGATAAGAAAATTAAAATTAAGAACGGTGTATAGTTTTAAAAGTGTTATTGGAAGCTTTAACGATAAACACCTAAAGACTACAAACTTACCTAAAAACACAAAGCAATTATCCTTTACAAAACCGTATATTGAAATGAATGTAGGTATAGAAAATATATTTAAATATATACGTATTGACGCAATTTGGCGTTTAACTTATCTAAATTCAGAAGAAAGTTCTAAATTTGGAGTTAAATTTATGTTTACCGGAAACTTTTAATTATGAAACTAAGCGCACACAATATTCAAAAATCATACAAAGGACGTAAAGTAGTTAAAGACGTTTCTGTTGAAGTGAATCAAGGAGAAATAGTTGGTTTATTAGGACCCAATGGTGCCGGTAAAACTACTTCATTTTATATGATTGTTGGTTTAGTTAGTCCAAACGCCGGTAAAGTGTATTTGGACGGTAAAGACATAACTAATTTAGCAATGTACAAACGTGCCCAATTAGGACTTGGTTATTTACCTCAAGAGAATTCTGTATTTAGAAAAATGTCTATTGAAGACAACATCATGTCAGTTTTGGAATTGACTAAAAAAACTAAAGTAGAACGTGAGACAAAACTAGAAGAATTAATTTCTGAGTTCGGATTAAATCATGTGCGAAAAAACTTAGGACAAAGTTTATCTGGAGGTGAGCGTAGGCGAACAGAAATTGCAAGAGCCTTAGCTACTGAGCCTAAATTTGTGTTATTGGATGAACCGTTTGCAGGTGTTGACCCTATTGCAGTAGAAGATATTCAAAACATTGTATCCAAATTAAAGAAGAAAAATATCGGTGTATTAATTACAGATCATAATGTTCAAGAAACTTTAGCCATTACAGATAGAACTTACTTATTGTTTGAGGGTAATATTTTAAAGCAGGGTACTGCTGAAGAGTTAGCAGCTGATGAAATGGTTAGAAAAGTTTATTTAGGAGAAAATTTTGAATTGAGAAAACCTAAGGTTTAAACTTCTACTCTACTAACTCAATCAGTTTCCTTACTGCCAAATCAATATTAGATTTAATTTCTGATATTTTAGCGTCCATCATATAACAAGGTGCGGTAATTATTTTATTCTCTACGTCCACTAAAATTTCATTTAGTGATTTTTGTTCAATAGCCGCACCAGTTTGCTCTATACCACTATTAAAGTCAGCAATAGTATAAGGAGATTTTTCAGACGTATTACCAAGGGTTAAACTTGGTTTAATAGCTGAACCTTCTAATGCCTTTCCTATTAAAATTGGACTCACACATAAAGCAGCAATTGGTTTACCAGCATTTACGAAATTTACAATTAGTAATTTAATTTCAGGTAAAATTTCACCATCTGCTCCAGAAAATGCCCATTTTGAAAAACTTTTAGCAGAACCAAATCCACCAGGTATAATTAAACCATCTAATATGGCGGGAGACACTTCAGAAACATCTATTACATTACCTCTAGCAATTCTAGCAGCTTCTACCATCATATTACGGTTTCCGTCCATCTCAACACCTGTTAAGTGATTTACTACATGATGTTGATCTTGATTCAATGAAATACATTGATACTCAGCACCAGCCTCTTCAACCGCTAACATTGAAAATACAGCCTCTTGTATTTCGGCACCATCATACACACCACAACCAGATAATAAAATTCCAATTTTCATACTATTTAAATATTTAGAGTTTCAAGTTACTAATTTAACTATTTTTGTCAGGTGGAAATAGATGAATCTAAAAATATAATTCTTTTTTATGATGGCGAATGCGGTTTTTGTAATTCTGCTGTTCAACTTGTACTAAAACATAGAAAGCATAATTCAATTTATTTTGCGACATTACAATCTGACTTAGCTAAACGCCTTTTGGATGAAAAAGGAATTGAGATTAAACTTGATACCTTGTATTTTTTTAAAAATGGTAAAATTTATCATAAATCAACAGCAAGCTTACACATAACATCTGAACTCAACTTCCCCTTCCCTCTATTTCAAATATTTTTTATAATTCCAAGGTTCATGAGAGATGCTGTCTATTCATTCATTGCCAAAAGAAGACACAGAATACAAAATGGCTATTGTGTTTTACCCACTAAAGAAGAAAAGGAATTGTTTCTTTTTTAGGGCTTAAAAAATTATTTTGATATCTAATAAACTAATTGACTAATTATTAACTGGCATTATTATTGTTGTTTTATAAAGTATATATGAAACTACTACAACGTATTATAAAGCTAATCAATTATGCAATAATAACTTTACTTTTCAGTACCTTAATTCAATCTTGTGGAGTCAAATTAATTCTAGGCAATGAACCGAAGTCAGTAGTACTACCAATCCCATCTGACAACTTATATTTTTCAGATTTAGAATTAGAAAATAGTAAGTGGATACAGCACCTTTCGTGTATTCAGTGTGAAATTAGTTATTATGAGAATTTAGAATCGGCCATGGACTTTTTAACCTCCCATGGTATTCTAATTATAGAATCAAAAGTAAAAGTTAGACCCGGCCCTTTATCATGTGGTCACTCAAGTGAAATCTATTATACAGCACGAATTATAGATAGTGATTTAGAAACTGCACATAACCTTGGTTGGTCAATATTAAGTGAATTTAAGATGTATAAGTATTCAAAATAGTTTAACTCAAATTTCCATTCCCCCTATTTCAAATATTTTTTATAGTTCCAAGGTTCATAAGAGATGCTACCTACTCATTCATTGCCAAAAGAAGACATAAAATAGCTATTATGTTTTACTAACTAAAAAAAAAAAGAATTGTTTCTTTAATAGATTTAAAAATTATATTTCATTCTTGTATTAGGACTATAGCAATAGCATGAATGCTTTTCACTCAACTTATTTAAATTGGTTTACAATTCTTGATTAGTTTACTACAAATAATTAATGTTAAAATATTATATTAGTAGAATAATATATAAAACTTATACATATGAATGTAATTATATCAATATTAATTGGAGCTGTAGCTGGATGGTTAGCAGGAGTAATCATGAAGTCTAAATCTTCTGCGGTTCTAAAAAATATCATACTAGGAATTGTTGGTGGTTTTGTTGGAGGCTGGCTTTTAGGAATTCTTGGATTTTCAACTTCAGGTTGGATAGGTTCAATCATTACATCTACAATAGGTGCAGTTGTCTTAATTTTTATTGGTAGACTTATTTTTGATAAAAAGTAAACCATACTATTAATAAATAGAAAGCTACTGTCCTTTCCTTTTACTTTAGATTATCAAATATCTGATTTTAATACCCGTCTAAAACTATTTTAAAATTCCTACATTCAGCTTATTTAATAACTTAATAAAGAGTTTTAGATGATTTTATTGGTAAATTAATTCAAAAAATTCTAGTAAATCCTTTTTTGCAACTATACAATATAATACATAACCACACGATACAAAAAAAAGCGTGCTAACCTTGTTAGCACGCTTTTTTAGGACTAGACAAATTATAAAATTAGTACTTAATTTTAAATTCTACTCTTCTGTTTTGAGTTCTACCTTCTTCAGTTGAATTATCAGCAACTGGTTTAGCATCACCATAACCTTTAGAAGTAATTCTTGATCCATCAATACCTTTACTTTCAATATACGTTTTAGCAGCAGCTGCTCTTTCGTTAGAGATTTTCAAGTTAATATCTTCACCACCTGTATTATCAGTATGTCCTGAGATATCTAATTTTAATTTTTTACTAACCTTTAAAAGTTTAACAATTCTATCTAATACAACATAAGATTCATCTTTAATTACAGAAGAACCTGTATTGAAGAATAAACCTTTTTGAGCTTTTTGCATAACCGCAACGTGCTCAAAATACTGTGCTGGACAACCGTTATTAGGGCCAGCAATATTTGGACATTTATCATCCATATCAGCAACACCATCTCCATCCGAATCAGGACAACCATTAGCTGGACCAGCAATATTTGGGCATTTGTCATCTTTATCTTTTACACCATCTCCGTCAGTATCAGTTCCAACAGAAAAATTGTAATTGAATCCAATTGAATTATATAAGAAAGAATCATCCCATTTAGTATCATTACTAATAACACCATCTAATTCATCAGTAATAGCATAGTTATAATGCGATTCTAAAGAAATAGACATTTTAGGTGTAACATTGAATTTAATTCCTGCTCCCATTGGAATATTGAAATAAGCCAAAGGTTGTTCTTTGATACCTGTCGTTTTATTGGTAAACATTGAAATTGCATCACCAGCTCCTATAAATATATAAGGTGCAATGATAGATGTTTCTTTCAATATATAACCATTGTTAAACTTGTAATCTAACAATACATTAATATCAAATAATCTATTTTCAAAACTAGAAGTTTCATTTGAACCGTCAATCATTCCTACTCTAAAATTCCCCCTTAAATCAAAAGAAGGTGTGATGTATTTTGCTATGTTAATACCTAAAGATGGGTGTATTCCTGTATCAAAAGAAAATATTTCTTTAGCTACTTCACCTGAATATTCTATTGTTCCAAATTGTAAACCAATTGAAAAGTTTTCTGTTTTATTTTGAGCCATTACATTTGTTGCAAACATTGATGCAATTGCAATAGTAATTAATCCTTTATTTTTCATTATAAAATTATTTTAAATAGTTAATTAATGATTAAAGAAAGTTATAGGTAACTCCCATACTTAATACATTTTTGATTTGAGTCGTTGGTTTAATAGAAACTGTACCGTCTGAATTGATAACTTTAATATCAATATCATCATCATACAATAAGTTTAATGCCCAAGAAGCAGATAACCATTTGTTGATTTTGAAGCTAAATAAAGTTTCTAAATTCACATCAATTCTTCCAAAGTTGTTCAAATAATTAGAGAACAATTCTAGTTTTCCTTTGAACATAACATTTTCCATTACTTTGTCAGTATATAAAAACTTAACAAAAGCTCCCATTTCTTTTCTAAGTCCAAAATTACCAGCTGCATTTAAATCATTATCAACATCAATACCAAAAGCACCTGCATTAGCTAATGTAAAATCATTTACAAACGTAAGCTTAGCCGCTAAAGGAGAAATTAACACTTGTAATTTATCATTTGGCTTATATTCTGCCCCCAAAGCAATAGTTAAATAACCCGGTGCCATGAATTTAGATGTAAAGATACCATCTGCATCAAACCCAGTATCAAATTGTGATTTAAAATCTACTAATAAGGCAAGGTTCCATTCTTTTGTAAGTTTATGTCCTATTTTTGAATATAAGTTAATAACGTCATCAGTCTTTGCCCAATCAGTTCTTAAAATTCTGTTTTGACCATATCCTAAGTGCATACCGTTATTCCAAGAAAATTTATTCTTGGAATAATTTGCTTCAGCGTCAAATAACGCAATCCATGATATTGTATTTTGTCCACCTGCATTCCAATTTTTAAAAGATGCATGCGTTCCTGATAAAGCACCTACGGCTTTATATTTCCATAATTTAGGAGCCTCTTCTTGCGCTTGCGCACTAATAGCTAATAAGCTAAAAGACAATAAAGTAATTATTTTTTTCATGTGTTTTTATTTTTTGTACAACAACAAAGGTATAATTATTTTCTAATAAGTTAACTTTTGTTAAATTAAATAACTGAAAATTAACATCTAATAATCACGTATAAACATCAAAAAATAATCGTTTAAAGCGCTAAAACACCACATTAACTTTTATCTGTATGGTTTTTACTATATTAATGATACTAGAAATTCATAAAAAATTTTACCCTTCTACAGTTACTCAACGAACAGATGTATCATTAGTAACAATTGATTTTCTTTCACCACAACCGAATGCCGTTAATCTTAATTCATCAACACCTTTTAAGGCCAAATAATTCATAACAGCAATTACTCTTTTCTTAGATAAAGTCATGTTTACATATCATTACTAAAAATTAACACTTAACAAATAGTCAGCTACTCGAAAAGAGTTAGCATAAATTGTCCACGTATGAGGAACAGAACCACCTGTCGGCATAAAACTCCCGTCCGTAACATATAAGTTATTCACTGAATGTACTTTGCAATTCTTATTTAAAACAGAAGTTCTAGAATTCGTTCCAAACCTACACCCACCAACCACAAGATTAGGTGAAGGTTCACCACTAATACCAGTAGAAATGTTCTTAGCTCCAATTCTTTCTAGTATTTTTTCACCTTTAGTTGCTAAAATTTTAGCTATTTTTAAATCATGTGGATGATAACCTACTCTCACTCTTGCAACTAAATCACCCCACTTATCCACTTCTTTGTCATCTAACTCAACAAAACAATTATCTGTAGGTAACCAATCATTAAAAATTTCAAATTTAATTTTACGCTGTTTTGTAAAATAATTTTTTATATCACTTTTAAGTTCAGAACCATATACTAAACGAGAGCCTTTCCATTTTTGTCTAGCCATTTTAGGTATTGCATTCGAATGTTCAAATAAAAAATCAATCGTTCCACCTTTCATTTTAGCGTTTAGTTCGTCACCCTTAATTTCGTACCATTCCTGTATAGCTCGATTTACAAAAACACCTGGTTCTTTTATTTTTTCTACCTCTTTTTTAGAAAAATCATCATAATATAAGTTCCCCACCCCAATTCCTCCAGCAGAAAACACTAAGTTTTTACCTACCATATTATGTTTATTCCCTAATCCATTTGGAGCATCAACGTTCTTACTATTTAATAACAATCTTGAGGTTTCAATAGCTTGACAGGCTACTATAAATGTCTTAGCTTCAATAAAATATTGTTCACCATCTAGGTGATAATTAGCTTTTATGATATTACTATTACCATCCGTTTCTAAATGAAATACCTTGGCATTTGGAATTAGTGTACAATCATACTTTAAGGCCTCATCTAATAAAGCCACTCTACTACTCCCTTTCGCATTTGAAGAACAACCATAGCTTCCACAATAATTGGAATAATAACAAGAGGAGCGATTACCTTTATTATTAGACAAAATTCCTCTCGCACCATTCACCATAGTATATCCCTCTTCAAGACCAGCATTGTCAATCCAATCAGATACGATATTAGTTCTTAAAGGTGGGTAAGGATAATTAGGTGTAGATCTTGGTTCCAAGGTAGAATGTTTTCTGACTTCCCCTGAAACACCAATTACAGATTCTACTTTTGTATAATAGGGTTCTAATTCATCATAAGTAATTGGCCAATCTACAATATTAGCACCTTCAATAGGGCCATATTCAGATAATAATCTAAAATCTGTTGGTTTTAGTCTATGAAAATAAGCACTCATAAAATTAGAGGAACCGCCAACACAGCTACCGTTCCAATAATTTTTATTAGTATCTCTGGTCGCCAATGGTCTCCATTCGCCATTACTTCCTTTAGATTCTATTACATGAAACTCCTCCATCTTATTAGGTGTATATACATCACGTCTACAAGATACTAATTCATCCTTTGAAAAGTCTTTTGTTTTAATCCAAGGCCCTTTTTCTAGTACTAAAACACTAAAACCGGCTTTTGCCATTTCGTAAATTATAGGCCCTGCTCCAGCACCGCTTCCAATTACACAATAATCGTATTTTTTAGTTTGCATGGATTGTAGTAAAAATGTTAGTATATGAATTTTCTGTAGTTGGTCTAGGACTACCTGAGCGTTGTTCTAACCATTTCCATCCCACTTCATTTGTATTAACATTATAAATGGGGTCAATAGCTACAGCTTCAAAAATAAGCGTTAAAATAATTGACAACCAACTTGTCCCCCAATTTTCACCCGCTATATACCTAATTAGTTCTTCAATTTCTAATTGAGATAAATCTGAAAATGTTCTACCATAATTAGCTTGAGCAGTTTCTTCTGTCCAACCTATTCCTTTTTTTATATATTCTACAGAATCTTTATCTTTTCTTTCGTCAGATAACACCCAAAGTAAATGTGAATATGCATTAACATCTTCAGCTGAAGGACCATTTCCATCATTCGGAAATAATACGTCTTGAATTTTTTGAATAATTTCAGATTCTAATGCCGTTAAGTATGCATTAGCTTCATAGACCTTAGGAGATATCACACAAGCGTTAACAACTGCTATTTGACTCAAAACAGCAGTCACTGAAAGTGTTTTAACAAACTTTCTACGATTCAATTGCCAATTCTTAATATTTGAAAATAAATCTTTGCTTTTTATATCTTTAATTATACGCTTATCTTTCATTACATCTCAAAACTACATAATATTTGAACAAAAAAACCCTTTCCATAAAATGAAAAGGGTAATTAAATCGTGATGTATTACATCAAAATATATTTTTAGTGCTCATGTCCGTCACCTTCAACATGCTCATGAACTTCTTCCATAGCAGCATCTGCAGACATTTCTACAGCTTCAGTTGCTTCTTCCATATTATCAGTAGCATCATCCATTGCATCTTCCATTCCATCAAATAAATCATTTACCATTGCTTCAGCTTCAGCTGTTGCAGCTGCTTCTTCTTCAGCAGAAGGTCCACAAGATACTATAGTCATTGTAGAAGCTGCTACTAATACTAATCCTAATTTTCTTAAGTTTAAAAATGTCATTTTCATAATTTTGTTTTTATTTAATTTCTTATTACAATATCAAATATAACAGAAATTTTATTAAAATCCAATTATTTACTTGATTAACCCATTAATGATTGCTTTAAGCGGCAGAATTTGTTTTGAATTCTCAATAGTAGTTCCTGCGACCCAAACTGTTTTATAGGTAGCTCCTAATGCAGCTTTCTCTATTGATTTCATTCCTTTAACGAAAGTGAACATTTTAACCCACTTTTTCAACTTTTTATTTTTACTTAACACACGTTCTAGCCAACTTTGTTCTGTACCAATTTTAGTAACGTATGGCGTATTGATGACAGTACAAGGTGTACCTGAAATTTTTGTACTCATCACAATATCCTTAGCTCCATATTTCACACAGGCATCTTTATACTCCTTAGATACTGGTGATTCTTCACTTGCTATAAAAATGCTACCAACAGAAACTCCACTTGCACCAAGCGACAACATATGGTCCAATTCTTTCTTATTACCTACTCCTCCAGCTGAAATTACTGGAATAGAACAATTTTCAACTAATAAAGGAATTAACTCCTCCGGACTCAAATTCCCTTTATGACCACCCGCTCTATTATTTACTGCGATTATTGCATCCGCACCTAATTCTTCAACCTTCTTAGCAAATTTCAAATCAGTTACATCACATAATACTTTTATTCCTTTAGGTTTACAAGCCTCAATTACAGCTTTTGGTGAACCTAATGATGTCAAAATAAAATCTACACCTAACTCAACACTTGTTTTTAGTTGTTGATGTACTTTTGGATTTGATTTATTTACAATTAAATTAATTCCTATTGGTCCTTCACAATTTGCTTTCATGTGTATAATAGCTTCTCTCAGCTCAACGTCTGTTCTGAAGTTAAGAGCAGGAATAGAACCTGCAATTCCATTATTACACGCTTCAATTACCATTTTTGCATTAGACACCAAAAACATAGGTGCCATAATTATAGGGTACTCAATATTTAACAATTTTGTAAGCGTATTCATAATTATTCTAAAATTATTTTTTTTGTAGTACTCACTCCATGCAGAGTCAGTGTTATCATATAGATACCTGAGCTCAAATCTGTAAGATTAATCTGTTTTTGATTTGAATTAATGTGATCAGTATAGATTAGTTTTCCATAAAAATCAGTTACTCTAATTTCAGAATTCAAATGGTTCACATCCGTTTTTATAATAAAATCTCCATTTGAAGGATTTGGATAAATTGAAAAGTTTAATTTTAACTCTTGTAAACTAACATCTGTAGTAGGTGCAGATTTATACAATCCTAAACCACCTCTTTTATTACCTAGCATCATTACCAATTTGTTATCATTTGAAATAGATGCAATAGCTGGTGCCGATTGACTACCAATATTAATATTATCAGTTTGAACACTAACAAGATTAAAACTTAATTCTAAGTTATCTTCAATATCATTATAATAATATAAATTACCTTCTTTAGAACCTACCACTAAATGATATTCATTATCAATATCAACAAATACAGGAACAGCTCTCCCCTCAACAAACCCCACTTCTGTAACATTTACACCTCCTAAAAAATCTGTATATAGTTTGAACTCATAAGCAGTTGACGTCCCAATGTTTTTATAGAAGTTTAACCTTCCGTTTCGTTTTCCTAAGATCAAATCCAAATCACCGTCCCTATCAATATCTACAAGTTGTGGAATTGGATAAACGCCATCAATAATTAATGTTCCATCAGATTCTTCCAGAATTGTATAAGTATTGAAAATAGCAGCATTCCCAACTCCACCAGTATTAAAAAATAAATAATTATAACCAGAGTACTCTCCCAAAATCATATCCTCATCTCCATCTCCATCTAGATCTCCAAATGAGGGGTAAAAATTCAAACCGGTACTAATTCCCAATTGAGATATATTTTGATAATCATCAGAAATGAACGTATACTCTGGAGATGTTAACGTTCCTGTATTTTCATAATAAGCAATTTTTGAAGTTTGATTACCTGAACTTGAATCATATTTCCCTTGAACAGAAATCAATACATCTTTTAAACCATCTCCATTATGGTCAAAAAACACAGGGTAACTTCCTGAACCAAAATCAATCATACCAGCTTGAAGAAAGTCATTTTGTTGATAATTAAAAACAGGACTATTGTCAGCTCCAGAATTCGAAAAATAAATAACACTCTTTTCATTTTCAGAACCAATCGTTGAGGCTGGTGAAACGACCAAATCTCTCTTACCATCATTATTTATATCTACATGGTATCCTGCTGGAAATACAGCTTGATTTACTGAAGTTGTATTTGAGGGAAATGCATTATCCTGACTTATCATTGCTGAATTTTGATTGGGCGCAGTTCCTCCGTTCATTAAAAGTGTAAGTGTATTATAAGAAATATCACCTAAAACAACATCCATTACACCATTTGCATTCATATCTAATGCTAAAACAGTTGAACCCGCGTGTCTATCTTGATTTTGACCACCATGAGTATCCCTATAAGGTGTTCCTACCTGTCCAGCACATGGCTGATTAAATAGAATAGTATTAGTGGTTGAAGACTCTTTAAATAGACCCCAACACACATTACCAGTCACAAATTCCAAGGAATCACAAACTCCATAGTTCTCTATACTCATATTTCTTTGGTACTCAACTGACGACCCGTTTACACCAAAAGCTAATACATCTATATCACCATCATTATCAATATCGACAATAGCCGGAATATCAACTGAACTTGCATACATAAATACATCATCACCATATATGTTTGTTTTTAAAATTGATTTCTCTAATATGAATTCTAAACCACTAGTCGAATTCCCTATATTTTTATAAACTTTAACCCCTCCGATTGTCGAAGTGAAAATATCTTTATCACCATCACAATCATAATCAACTAGTAATGTCCAATTCATCATTTCAGGAAAACTAGATTCATATTCAGGAACATATTCGTAATCAATTACTCCAGGACCACCATTTTGTATAAACGTTAATACTTTGTCACAAGTTCGATCAAAAATGAATAAATCTTCAACACCATCATAATTAAAATCAATATTTGAAAATTGGCCATAATCAATTCCTCCTACCCAAGGATATTTTTGTGTAATTGAATTTTTTATAACTTCAATTGTATCAATACGCTCAAAACCAAACTGGGCCGTTGCATTAACACTTAAAACTAAACATAATAACAGTAAAACTCTCATAGTTTCAAATTTACGAAAAAATATGATATTTTCCGTAAAAATTCACTTGACTATTTTTCTTGATATTGCTTACTCAAATCGTGAGCATAAAAATCTCTAGTCAACGCAATATATTCTCGAGAATATTTACCATTAATTAAAGTAATAATAATTTGACTCTCATCAATGTTATCAACCTCTTGGAAAGTATAGCAAATAATTGCTCTAATAGGGTTTTTATTTTCTTTATTTACAGTGATTATACGTTCTGGATATAATCCGTTTTGTTTTGCTAAACTTAAATGGGTTTGCAACAAATGATAAGGGAATATTAAGTATAACTTACCTTTTTCATCTAAAAGATTTGAATTATTCTGATAAAAATCTTGAATAGGTAAATTAAATGTATGTCTTGCTGAATTTTTATCAGAATTATCTCCTAAAGTCGAATTCTCGAAATATGGAGGATTCGAAATTATCAAATCATACTTTAAATCCGTTTTATAATCTTGAAGTTTTCTAGATTCAATTGTTAAACGCTTAGCATACGGGGATGCATCAAAATTAAACTTTGCTTCCTCAAAAGACGGTAAATGAGGCTCAATAGCAAATACATCTGCACCTTCATGACGTTGAGCCATCATCAAAGCTAAAATCCCTGTCCCTGTCCCAACATCCAAAATAGTAGAATAGCTCCCTATTATTGAAGCCCCTAACAACATAGTGTCAGAACCCATCTTTTGAAGATTGTCGGCTTGTTTTAAATCGAATTGTTTTAACTTGAAAATACTCATAATTATAAAATCTATTGCAAATTTAATTGTAAATTTCAATATTAGAAGAAAAGTAAACCATTTTAATACATCCAAATTTTTATTGGTTTCTGTTCTTTTATAATTCGCATTCTAATTTCTTTCATTTGACGACAAAAATTCAAAAGATAAATTGATAAAATAATTAAATTCTAAATCAATTTTAGCATCTTTGCATTATGAGTTTTGTATATCCAAACTTTTTATGGGCATTACTACTATTGATTATTCCAATAATCATTCATCTTTTCAATTTTAGAAAATACCAAACTGTCTATTTTTCAAAAGTTGATTTTTTAACAGAAGTTGTTGAAGACAGTAAGTCGGGGAATAAACTGAAGCATTTACTTGTTCTTTTAAGTCGGTTATTACTAATTACAACTCTAGTCTTAGCCTTTGCACAACCCTTTATACCAACCATTGGACATCAAAAAACAGAAAACATTACCTCAATCTATATAGATAACTCATTTAGTATGCAAGCCCAAGGTCAGGATGGGAATTTATTAAATGAAGTTAAAAACAAGGCGATTGATATAGTTAAGTCATTAGATGAGAATGAAAAGATTAATTTATTAACGACTGAGTTACTTGCAAAAGATCAACGCTTTTATTCTAAATCGGAAATAATTGAACGCATTAAAGAAATTAATTTGACCCCTATTTCAAATCCACTTAGCACTTTATTAGGAATGCAAACAGATTTACTTCAAAAATCAGAAGCAAATGCTAATCAAAGATTGTTTTTATTAAGTGATTTTCAAAAGTCAACATCAACACTTACTGATTTTAACAAAACAGAACTCCCAACTTATTATTACCAAGCTAAGAGCGAACTTAAAGGAAATATTTTTATTGATAGTGTTTGGTTTGAAAGCCCAGTTCAAAGACTAAATTCGCCTATTGAAGTGCATTTTAGAATAAAAAATCAATCTGTGAGTGAAGTGAATGATTTAAATATTGCACTAACCATTGACAACAAAGAAAAAGGATGGAAAAGCTTAAATATAGCGCCTAATTCTTATATTGAAGAAAGTATAAGTTTTACGAATACAACTTCTGGAATAAAAGAAGGAAAATTACACATCAAAACAAATCAACTCTTTTTTGATGACGATTTATTTTTTACTTATACTATTAATAAAAATGTTAACATTCTAATCATTTCAAATGAGAAGTCAACAAAAAACATAGAACAATTATATCAATTGAATTCATTTTATAATTACACTACATCTACTATTACATCAATTAAACAGGAAGATTTTAAGAATAAACAATTAATAATTTTACAAAACATAAATTCAATTCCATCTGGAATTCAAGATAAATTAAATCGTTCTTTAAAAAACGGTTCAACAGTTTGTTTAATTCCTGGAGAAAGTTTAGATATTGTAAACTGGAATTCGTTTTTAGGAAGACAAAAATTACCAACTTTTATTGAAGCTACGAACTTAAAAGCTGAACTTAATTATTTTAATGCTGAAGACCCTTTATTTAATGGAGTATTTGAAGAGAAACCAAGTCGATATAAATTCTCAAACGTTACCTCTACTTATTTATTAAACATTGCATCTTCACATAACTTTGTATCCATTTTTAATTACAACTCTTCAGAACCTTTTTTACTCTACTCTAAACAAAAAAATGGTCGTTTGTTTCTACAGACTTCACCTTTAAATAGTAAATCTACTGATTTTCAAAATCATGCTTTATTTGCCACAACTTTCTTAAGAATGGCAGAAACTTCAGCATTGAATAAAAAGCTCAACTTTACAATTGGAAAACCTTCAAGTTATCCTCTTTATAAAGATTTAGATGAGAAAGATCAAATTCATTTAATCAATAGTGACTTACAAACAGATTTAATTCCATCAATTGTAAATACAAATACTACTAGAGAACTTATTTTTGATCAGCTGTATGATAAAATCAAGATTGCTGGTTTTTATCAATTAGAAAATAAAAATATGTTAAAAGATGTGGTAGCATTTAATTACTCTAGAGCAGAGAGTAAAATAGAAAATCTTTCAGCAGAAGACATTCAAACCAACTTTGTAAATTCAAACTGGTTAAACGTAAAAGAGTTGCAACTTAATAGTAGTGGTGAGATTGAAATTTCGAGTTTAAAAGCACAAGAATACTGGAGAATTCTATTATTTTTGGCTTTATTATTTATCGCAATTGAAATACTACTTTTAAAATTTTGGAAATCCTAACATATTAAACAATGAAAGTTCTAATTAAATCTTGTAAAATTATTGATGAAAAATCATCATACAATAATCAAATAAAAGATATTTTAGTTGAAAATGGTTCAATCAGTGAAATTTCAGATACTATTTCAGATACTATTTCTGCTGAAGTTGATCAAACTATCCATATGGAAGGCTTACACATTTCACAAGGTTGGTTTGATGCAAAGGTTAACTTTTCAGATCCAGGTAACGAAATTAAAGAAGACATTGAAACTGGACTTAAGTCTGCTGAATTAGGGGGAATGACTGCAGTAGCCACGACTCCAAATACTTCTCCAGCAATTAGTAATAAAGCTCAAATTAACTACTTAATTAATAAAGCACAGTTTTCACCCGTTAACATTCATCCATTTGGAACCTTAACTGAAAATTTAGAAGGTAAAAATATATCTGAGTATTTTGACATGAAAAATGCAGGCGCAATTGCTTTTACAGATGTTCATAAAGAAGTTTCTGCTGGAATTATGTATCGTGCGCTTTTCTATGCTCAAAACTTTAATGGGAAGATCATTTCATTCCCATATGATAAATCAATCTTTGGAAAAGGACAAGTTAACGAAAGTAAATCCAGTGTAATGACTGGCTTAAAGTCAATTCCTGCTTTATCTGAATATATTGTAGTTGAAAGAGATTTATCAATTGCAGAATACTCAAACTCTTCTATCCACTTTACGGGAATATCATCAGAAAAAAGTGTCCATTTAATTAGAAATGCAAAAGCAAATGGAATTAAAGTAACTGCTGATGTCTATGTACATAATTTATTATTTACGGATGAAGACATATTAAATTTTGATACTAATTTCAAAGTCATTCCACCATTAAGAACTCATTCAGATAAAGAAGCATTGATAAATGGACTACAAGACGGAACGTTAGATTTTGTGTGTTCAGATCATACTCCTCAAGATACAGAAAGCAAAGATACAGAGTTTGGTAATTCGGCGTTTGGAGTAATTGGAACACAAACCTTATTTTCTGCATTAAACACTATCACTGAGTTTTCTATTAACGATACCATTAAATATATTTCTTCAAACCCAAGACAAATATTTAATGTAGAAGTTGATTCTATAGAAGAAAACGCTAAGGCCAACTTTACTTTATTCATTGCTGATACCGAATGGGAATTGAATATAAGAGATTTAGCTTCTAAATCAAGTAATACTCCATTTATTGGCAAAAAACTAAAAGGAAAAGCAATTGGTGTCTTAAATAAAGGATTTTTATCTATATTTGAATAATGTCAGATTCTAAACAAAAAAAGAGTTTTTTTAAAACTTATCTTGAAGAAAAACATCAAGTAGGTTCTTGGGTAGCTAGTTGGCCACTATTAGTTAATAATATGTGTCGTAAAATTGACTTTGACACTGCAGACATTATTGTTGAATACGGTCCTGGAAATGGAGTGTTTACTAAAAAGTTACTTAAAAAAGCAAAACCAAATGCAAAGTTATTTGTCTTTGAATTAAATGTAGATTTTTACAATATTCTAAAAACTAAGTTTAATGATCCTAGAATGATTTTATTGAATCAAGGAGCTGAAACACTACCAGAAGTATTAAAAGCACATGATATTACTGAAGTAGACGCCATTTTATCATCCCTACCATTAGCTATGATTCCTAGCGATATTAAAAATCTTATTTTAGACAATTCTCATAAGCTATTAAAGAAAAATGGTATATTTTTACAATATCAGTATTCGTTAAATGCAAAAACTGATATTGAAAAAAGATATGGAAAATTAAAGGTCAATTTAATTCCATTGAATGTACCGCCCGCTTTTGTTTACAAATGTATTAAACTTTAATTGCTACCTCTAATGACTCTTTCAGTTTAACTCCCTCCTCTTAAATAGTTGACGAAAACACTTTAGTTGTTGGTTTATTGGCAATTAGTCTTAAATCAAAAGCCATGCATATATTACGCACAAAAGGTCTTCCTTTTTCTGGAATAGTTAATCCATTTTCAGAAATCACAACTAACCCATCCTTTTCCATTTCAGTTAACTTCTCTAAAGACAATTTTAGATCAGCAAACTGTAATCTCTTCTCATCCCAATTAGTTTCTAAGTGACACATCATATTTAAAATATGTTCTCTTATTACCAAATCTTCTTCATGTAATAAATGGCCTCTAAAGACAGGAAACTTCCCATTATTTACTACTTCTTGATATTCTTCAACTGTTTTTACATTTTGAGCAAAACTATACCAACTATCACTAATAGAGCTCATTCCTAAACCTACCATTAATTTTGTTTTACCTGCAGAATACCCCATAAAATTCCTATGAAGTGTTTTACTTTCCACTGCCTTGTATAAACTATCCGTTTTTAAAGCAAAATGATCCATTCCAATTTCAACATACCCAATATCATACAACATTTGTTTACCAACTTCATATAACTCACGTTTTACTTCATCTTTTGGTAAATCTTTTTCATCATACCCTCTTTGACCAGTACCTTTTATCCAAGGAACATGTGCATAAGAATAAAAAGCAATTCTATCCGGTTTTAATAATTTCGTTTTATTAATAGTATCAATGATACTTTCTTTAGTTTGAAAAGGTAGTCCGAAAATAATATCATGACTAACTGAGTTATAACCAATCTCCCTAGACCAATCAGTAACATCCCTAACATTTTCAAAAGGTTGAACTCTATTAATTGTTTTTTGCACTTTTGGATCGTAATCCTGTACACCAAAACTATTTCGATTAAAACCTAAATCAAACAAGGTTTGTAATTGCTCTTTAGTTGTATGATTTGGATGTCCTTCATAGCTGAACTCAAACTCTTCAGCTCTCTCTGCTTTTGCGAATATACCGTCAATTAAAGTCCTCAGATTTTTTGACGAAAAAAATGTTGGCGTTCCACCACCTAAATGCAACTCCTTAATTCTTGGTTTATCACCAAATAAATTACAATATAAATCCCATTCTTTTAAAACAGTTTGTAAATATGGTTCTTCAACAGAATGCTGCTTAGTAATTCTTTTATGACAACCACAAAATGTACATAAGTTTTCACAAAACGGCAAGTGAATGTAAACAGTAATCCCTTCCGTAGAATTACTTTCATCAAATGCTATTTTCGCTGTCGATTTCCAGTCATTTATTTCAATACCCGCTTTGTTCCAATATGGTACTGTTGGATATGAAGTATATCTAGGTCCTGCAATATTATATTTTTGAATTAGACTCATGTTTTAATTTTTTTGGGCTTCAAACTCAGTAAAAAGTTCTAGCGTTATTTTTAATATTTTACTATTCCTTTAATCTAATTAAGATTGACGTTTCATCCTAATACGCTTATATAGCTTTATTCCTAACATTAGAAAGATCATCAACCCAACAATACCAGTTACTCCAAATACCCAACCCATTGTTGTTTTTAATACCACAAGAAATACAACAGAAAACAATATAATTGTAGCCACCTCATTCCACATTCTCAATTGACCTGATGTATATCTAATATCATTGTTTTGAAGCTGCCTATAGAGTTTATGACTCATAAATTGATAAATATAAAGTAGTAGAACAAATAAAAGTTTAATATGCATCCAAGGTTGTTTTAAAAACACCAACCCTGCTGGCGATAGCAACAATAAAGTAGCCAATATTAAAGTAATAATTGCAGAAGGCCACGTAATTATAGTCCATAATCGTTTGGACATTATTTTATATTGCGCTTGTAATATTTCCTTTTCAGGTGACCCTTTCTCTTTTGTTTCAGTTTGATAAATAAAAAGTCTAATGGCATAGAATAACCCAGCAAACCAGGTTACTATAAAAATGATATGTAAGGATTTTATTGTTCCGAAATAATCCATTACTTAATTATTTTTAATCCAATCAGCCAAAACGTTTGCCCAATTATCATCAGAATTAATACAATTTACCCTATGGTACTTTTCACCACCATGTTCCATAAAACATTCTCTGCCGTCCATTCCTATTTCTTCAATTGTTTCTAAACAGTCACTCACAAAAGACGGAATAACTACCATTATATTTTTCTTACCCTCTTGTGGAAGTTCATCAATTCTAGCTGCAGTAGCAGGTGTAATCCATTCTTTACGACCTAACTTTGATTGGTAAGCAATCTCATACTCGTCCGATTTTAGATCTAAGTTTTTCACAATAGCTTTTGTCGTTTCAATACATTGATGCTTATAACATGTTTCATGCGCCTTAGATTTTACTTCACAACAGTTTTCAACTTTATTACAATGTACGCCGGTACAATCAGATTTTTCTAGGTGATTTACTGGAATACTGTGATAAGAAAATAAAACATATTCAGCTCCAGATTTTTCTTTCTCTGCTTTAATCTTATCAGACCAAAGTTTTATAAAACTTTCTTCTTTATAAAAGGGGTCAATAAAGTCTAATTTTATAGACGAATCAATTTTACCAGCTTCTTTCTTAACTTTCTCAACCACCGTTGTAAAAGACGACATAGCATATTGAGGGTATAAAGGAATCACAAAAATCTCCGAGCAGCCTTTATTTTTTAAATTCTGAATTGATGTATGTATTGATGGTTTATTATAACGCATCCCCATTTCTACAGGCACATCAACTAAAGCCTTAACCTTTTCAACTAAATCAACGGTATGATACATTAATGGTGATCCTTTATCGCTCCAAATCTTCTTATAAGCAGCAGCTGATTGTTTTGGTCGTGTATTTAAAATTATCCCTTTAACTAATAACAAACGCGCTAAATAAGACATATCAATAACATATTCATCCATTAAGAATTCACCTAAGTAACTTTTTACATCTTTCTTAGTAGGACTATCTGGAGTCCCTAAATTGATAATCAATACACCTTTCATCTTGTCATTATTTTACACAAAAGTAAATGTAAGATTTAGGATTTTTATCAATAAAATCAACAAATTCACCCAATGACACAAAAATGACACTAGAATTACTTAGTAATTTACTTTATATTATTAGTAAAACTCATATAAAACAACCGATTGATGTAAAAACTAGTTCTAACCTACTTCTTATTTAGAACAATTACAAATTAACGTCATTACAATTCCATGACAAACCTATGATATAACAATGACAGAACTAAAAAACTTGCTTCATAAATTTGCAAACAATTAAGTAAGCAGGATAATTCCTATTAAAAAGTAGTAAATGAAAAAGTTTGTTGTTGTTGGATTAAGTTATAAAAAAGCAAATGAAAAAATTCGTGGTAAATTTAGTTTGTCTGAACAGCAACAAAAAGACATCTTAGCTTCTGCTAGTACTGAAGACTCAAATGGTTTTATTATTTCTACTTGTAACCGTACAGAAATATATGCTCTAGCAGATGATGTAGAAGACATTTACAAAAAGTGGAACAATGTAACTAATACTACAATTGATGAGCTGAAAGATTACTTAGATATTTTAGAGGGAAAAGAAGCAAAAGAGCATTTATTCAAAGTTGGATGCGGTTTAGACAGTCAAATATTAGGCGATTTTGAAATCATTAGCCAATTAAAAAAATCATTCGTATTCGCTAAAAAATTAGGAACTATAAATGGGTACTTGGAACGTCTAGTAAACAGTGTATTTCGTACCAGTAAATTAGTAAGAACGAATACCAAAATCAGTAATGGAACGACTTCTGTTTCATATGTCACTGTTGATTATATCAAAAATCAAATTGAAAACTATACTGAAAAACGTATTCTTTTATATGGTTTAGGTGAGATAGGTAAACTGACAATTGAAAACCTTTATAAACATTTACCATCAACAAACCTTGCTGTTATTAATAGAACAGAAACTAAAACTAAACAAATTGCAGATAAATTTGTTATTACAGAATTTGAACACTCAAACTTAAATTCTGCTATTTCACAATCTGATATATTAATTGTTGCTACTAACTCTGCTAAACCAACTATAAATAAAACCAATTTTACTTCAAATAAAGCATTAACAGTTTTTGATTTATCAATCCCTACAAATGTGGATGATGATGTTAATGAATTAAATCATATTACATCAATAGGTTTGGACGAGTTATCGAAAACAATCAACAAAACAATAGAAGCACGACAAAAGGAAATACCTAAGGCACATGAAATCATAGCTGAACAATTAGTTGATTTTGAAGAATGGGCTTCTCATCAGGTTTTTGCTAGCTTAACTAAATCTTTTAAAAGCGAAATGGTTTCAATTAAGAATACTGAAGTTGAGTATCACAAAAAGAAGTTAGAAAATCCTAATGAAGATCATTTACATGCGATTTCAGATAGAATTATTCAAAAACTGACAAGTAGGCTAGTGACGCAATTAAAAAACGAAACAGACGAAACAGTTAGACTGAAGCAAATGGATTTAATTAAACAAATGTTTAAATTATAATGGAAAGAATTATTAAAATAGGAACGAGAGCTAGTGAATTAGCCATGTATCAAGCTAATTTGGTTGCTTCAATTTTGTTGAAAAATAATATTAAATCAGAAATTATTAAAATTGATAGTGAAGGTGATATTGATTTGATTCAACCTATTTATAAACTGGGTTTTTCAGGCGTATTCACAAAGAGTTTAGATAGTGCGTTGCTCAACAAAAAAATTGACATTGCAGTACATTCATTAAAGGATGTCCCAACAGATATGGCTGAAAATATTCACAATTTAGCTGTATTAGAACGTGCTGACTCTAAAGATATATTAAAGTATAAAGGAAACGACTTTGAGGCTAGTAATGATTTAGTTATTGGAACAGGAAGTATTAGACGAAAAGCACAATGGTTAAACAAATACCCAAACCACGCTATTGAAGGTTTGAGAGGAAATGTTAATACGCGTTTAAAAAAAATCGACACAAACACACATTGGAAAGGCGCTATTTTTGCTAAAGCAGGATTAAAACGTATTAACTTATTAGGTGAAAACTATATAGATTTAGATTGGATGATTCCTGCTCCAGCACAAGGTGCAATTGCAGTTGCCTCTAGAATGGATGATACTTTACCTGAAATAAGACAAGTTTTAAACCACATAGACACTGAAATCTGTACAACTATTGAACGTGACTTCATGAATGCTATACAAGCTGGATGTTCATCACCAGTTGGTGCAATTGCACTTATAAAACAGAATGAAGTTCATTTTAAAGGTTTACTAATTTCTTTAGATGGAAAACAAAAAGCTCTCTTAACTAAAACAATAAAACTTGAAGAATCTAAAGGATTTGGTATTATATGCGCCAATGAAATGAAAGCTAGTCATCAACAACTAATAAACGACATAAAACTAGATTTAGATAGCTTATAATGAAAAACTTAACAAACATACTATCAACTAAAACTTTAAGTAATGATCTACTTAAAAAACTAGATACTTGTTCGTTTAAAACATTAAGTTTTGACTTTATATCAATCCAACCTATTCCATTTGTTAAAGATGAAATTTTAAATTCATCAACTCATTGGATTATTACTTCAAAAAATACAATCAAACTACTTTTAACTAATTATAAGCCAAATGAATTACAGCACATCAATTTTTATTGTGTAGGCGATAAGACCGCAAAAATAATAGTTGATAATAACTTAAAACTAGTAACTATTGCATTATCGTCTGCTCAATTAGCAAATAAACTTGTACAGAATGATGCTATAAAAAATTACACTTTCATATGTGGGGAGATGAGGAGGAATGAATTGGAAAGGATTCTCAAAAACCGTAAGATTCAGTTGAATGAATACATTATTTACTCAACAACCTTGTCTCCTAATGAAATTAAACAACCACTTGACGGCATATTATTCTTTAGCCCGTCTGCCATTCAAAGTTATCTTTTAAAAAATTCAATAACTACGGAAACACTGTTCTGTATTGGAAATACAACAGCTACAGAAGCAAAAAAATATAGTACAAATATAATTATAGCCGATTCTCAAACTATTGAATCGGTTGTAGAATCAGTAAAAAAACATTATACATGAGCGAAAAACATTTATTTTTAAGAGCCTTAGATGGAGAAGAGTTAGACCGTCCACCAGTATGGATGATGAGACAAGCAGGTAGATATTTACCTGATTTCATGAAATTAAAAGCCAAGTATGACTTTTTTACAAGATGTCAAACACCTGAGTTAGCAACTGAAATCACTGTAATGCCTATTGATCAAATTGGTGTTGATGCAGCTATTTTATTCTCCGATATTTTAGTAATACCACAAGCAATGGGTATTCACGTTGAAATGAAACCAAATGTAGGACCTTGGATTGAAGATCCAATTAAATCACTAGCTGATGTAACTGCTATTCAAATTCCAGATGTTGAAGAAGCGTTAAAATACGTGTTTGATTCAATCATTATGACTAAACAAGCCTTAAATGGAAGGGTTCCATTAATTGGTTTTGCTGGTGCACCATGGACTATACTATGTTATATGGTACAAGGACAAGGGTCTAAAACATTTGATAAAGCAAAAGCATTTTGTTACCAACAGCCAGAAGCTGCGCATTTATTACTACAAAAAATTACAGATACGACTATCGCTTACTTAAAGAAAAAAGTAGAATGTGGTGTTGATGCAGTTCAAATATTTGATTCTTGGGGTGGATTATTATCACCACATGATTATGAATTATTTTCTTACCAATACATTAAACAAATTGTTGATGCTTTAGTACCTGTAACTAAAGTAATCGTATTTGGAAAAGGAACATGGTTCGCTATGAATAAAATGGCACATTCAGGTGCCAGTGCAGTTGGTGTAGATTGGACTGTGAATCCTGATGTAGCAAGAAAATTAACAGATAATGCTGTAACACTTCAAGGAAACTTTGATCCAAATAGATTATTATCTCCGATACCAGTAATTAAAAAAATGGTTAAAGAAATGATTGATGGTTTTGGTACTACTAAATACATAGCCAATCTAGGTCATGGTATTTTACCAAATATTCCTGTTGATCATGCCAAAGCATTTGTTGATGCTGTTAAAGAATACAAAAAATAAAAACAATTATACAATAACACTTATTTCATCATGCAAATTCGTCACAGAAGATTAAGACAAAACCCAGCCATTAGAGCTATGGTTCAAGAAAACCAAATTTTGGCTAGTGATTTTTTAGTACCCTTATTTGTAGTTGAAGGTTCAGGAATTATGGAAGAAATTTCATCAATGCCTGATTACTACAGAATGAGTCTAGAAAACATTCAAACTGAAGTTAAAGAACTTTGGGAATTAGGGTTGAAATCAGTATTATTATTTGTTAAAGTTCCTGACGATTTAAAAGACAATATAGGAACAGAAGCTATTAATCCAAATGGATTAATGCCAAGAGCGATTAAGGCTGTTAAAGAAGCTTGTCCAGATATGTTAGTCTTTACTGACGTAGCTATGGATCCCTACTCTTCTTTTGGTCATGATGGGATTGTAGTAGATGGAGAAATAGTAAATGATGCAACTGTAAAAGTATTAGCAGACGTTTCAGTTATGCACGCTAAAGCTGGAGCTGACTTTGTAGCCCCGTCAGATATGATGGATGGTCGAATTGGAGCCATTAGAGAAGCACTTGAAGAAGCTAACTTTCCTAACACAGGTATCATGAGCTATTCTGCCAAATATGCATCTGCATTTTACGGACCGTTTAGAGATGCGTTAGATTCTGCTCCAGGATTTGGAGACAAAAGAACATACCAAATGGATCCTGCTAATTCAACAGAAGCAGTTAAGGAAATTATTGATGATGCCAATGAAGGTGCTGATTTAATAATGGTAAAACCGGGAATGCCTTATTTAGATATTGTAGCATTAGCAACTCAAACAACAGATTTACCAATTGCAGTTTATCAAGTAAGTGGTGAATATGCCATGATAAAAGCAGCGGCACAAAAAGGTTGGTTGAATGAAGAAGAGGCCATGATGGAAAGTATTATGTGTATTAAAAGAGCTGGAGCTAATATTATTGCGAGTTATTTTGCAAAAAACATAGCTAAATTATTAAAGAAATAATAACGGTGCTTTCGAGTCCTTGCTACGCAACCTCAATCACCTAGATAATTAACGAAATGGAAAGATATAAAAAATCAAAAGAATTATTCATAAAAGGAAGTAAGCACATGGTTGGTGCGGTAAACTCACCAGTGCGTGCTTTTAATTCGGTTGGAGGAAATCCAATTTTTATTGAAAAAGGAAAAGATGCTTACTTAACTGATGTAGATGGAAACAGCTATGTAGATTATGTATTATCATACGGACCAATGCTTTTAGGTCATGCTAACGAACAGGTTAAAAATGATGTAAAAGATGCTTTAGAAAACAGTTTTAGTTTTGGCGCATCTACTGAAAAAGAAATTGAATTAGCCGGTTTAATCTGTTCTGCTTTTCCAAATATGGATAAAGTAAGAATGGTAAACTCAGGAACAGAAGCAGTAATGTCTGCTATTCGTTTAGCGAGAGCTTACACAGGAAAAAATCAAATTATTAAGTTTGCTGGTTGTTACCATGGCCATGCAGACATGTTGTTAATTGCAGCAGGTTCTGGTTTAGTTACCGGAAGTTTACCGGGTTCTAAAGGTGTTCCACAAGCAAACATTAACAATACTTTAGTAGCAAACTACAACGATATTGAAAGTGTAAAGGCTCAAATTGATACTCACCATGATATTGCAGCTATTATTATTGAACCAGTTGCTGGAAATATGGGATGTGTTTTACCAAAAGACAACTTTTTAACCGAATTAAAAGAATTAGCAACTGCTAACGGTATCTTATTAGTTATTGATGAAGTCATGACTGGATTTAGGGATAGTTTTGGTGGTGCTCAAAAAGCATTTGATGTAGAAGCTGATATTATTTGTTTAGGAAAAGTTATTGGTGGTGGTTTCCCTGTTGGTGCTTATGGTGCTAGAGAAGAAATTATGCAAATGGTTGCGCCTTTAGGAGGAATGTACCAAGCAGGAACTTTATCTGGTAACCCAATTGCTATGACCGCTGGTATTAGTATGTTAAAACAGCTTCAAAATGATGAAGTATATACTAAAACAAACTCTTACATCAACAAATTAGCAGATTTCATGCGTGAATCAGCTAAGAAACATGGTTTGCCATTAGTAGTGAACACATTTGGATCAATGATTACTCCATTTTTCACAGATAAACCAGTAACTAACTTTGATGAAGCTAAAGCTGGAAATGCTGACATGTTCACTAAATTCTTCTGGAGTTTAATGGATAGTGGAATTTACATTGCCCCTAGCCCATTTGAAGCTTGGTTTGTATCTTCAAAGCATGGAGATAAAGAATTAAAATTAACATGTCAAGCAATTGACAAAGCATTTAGTGAATTAGTATAAAATTCAATTTATATTCTATAAAAAACGAGCAACTTAATAGTTGCTCGTTTTTTATACTACAAATTTCAATTGTATTAACTCAACCTGGCTTTTACTGGAATAATATACCTAGATCTAATAGGTTTACCTTTCACTTGTTCTCCAGCTTTCCATTTAGGCATTAATTTTACGATACGAACTGCTTCAGCATCCAAAGCTTTAGAAACACCTTTCAAAATTTTAATTCCGGTAATTGACCCATCTACCTCTATAACAAAAGATAAATATACAGTACCCTGAATACCATTATCCATATCAATACTTGGATAATTAAAATGGTTTGAAATAAACAACATCATTTTTTCCTTCCCACCTGGGAACTCAGGTTGAATATTTACATAATCGGGAACCTCTTGTTCACTTCTTTCAATACAATCAGGAACTGGTGGAGGTAGCGGAATTTCCTCTTGCCCAAAACAAGTATATGTACTAATCAATAATACAAAAACTAAATACTTCATCCTTTTATCTTAATTTAGCTGTTATTGGTATGGTATATTTAACTCTAACTAATTTTCCATTTTGAGTACCTGGTTTCCAATTTGGCATTAACTTAATTACACGAACTGCTTCTGCATCTAACGTTTCAGAAACACCTCTAAGTACTTTAATCGTAGATATTGAACCATCTTTCTCTACTACAAAAGAAGCAAAGACTCTTCCTTCTACACCATTCTCCATATCAATTTGAGGATACTGAAAATTAATGGAAAGAAACTTCATCATTTTATCAATTCCACCTGGATATTCAGGTTGAACTTCTACTATATCATAAACAGGTTCTTGAGACATTTCTTCATGACCTACAACAGGAATTTCTGGTGGTAATGGAGCTGGAGGAACAACTTCTTGCCCATAACTATAAATAGAACTGAATACTAATAAATATAATACATATTTCATAACTCTTATTTTTTACTATTACTGCAATTATTAGACCAATTAATTACACAACTGATGTTACTTTTATTGAATTATGAATTCTATGAATATGAAAACACTATTAATTCTTTCAACCCTCTTTGTGAGTTATATTTCTTTTACGCAAGATTATAAACAGAAAAATGAATTTAAAACTAAAATCGATTCCTGCTATTTAAATAACGTAAGGTTTTCTAATAGTCAAGGCTTCTTCATAAAAATTGATTCTTTAAAATATAATTACCAAAAAAAATCAGACTATATTTGGGCAATAAATGAAGAATATCATTTAGGTGCTTCATTTCAAATTGATAGCGTTGCTATTGAAATTAAAAGAATCAAAGAAAATTATTGGTATTACACAGAAAAATTAGACTCCACCTATTTATTAAAAGTTTTTTTTTCTATTGATAATTCAACTTACGAAATCCCTGTCGGTAATTATGAATTTGAAGTATATAAAGAACCATTTGACATTGAAAATGAAACTCGATATTTTGACTCGCTACATCCTATATTAAGACAAGGGGATTGGCGTGAAATACATGATGAATTTGACAATATTGAATACTACAAAAATAACAAGAAAGAGGGAAAACTCACCTTATATAATACAAAATATTCATATATACTTTTGTCAAGTAAAACTTACAAAAAAAATACATTATTAAAAGAATCAATACTAATTAAATATCAAATTAAAACTGATAACTATTTTCTTGAGAGTTGGAAGGTTAGAAATAATTTCCATACTGAAATTCCTTATTTATTATTTAAAAAGAAAACTAGATTTGAAGCTAATATACTATTTGATAAAAATTACTATCATTATTACAGAAGATGCGGAAATAGTCCAAAATCTATTGACTATAAATGGAAATATAATAAAAAGCAAAGTACATTATTACTAGATTCTACTTTGTATAAAGTTATTGATAGCTCTGAAGATCAATTTACATTAGTTAAGATAGAAGAATAAATTGAATCTAAATTTTGAGAAAATATAGAAAATTACAAAACAGCAACAACGAGGACAAAATAACATTTCATAAATATTAAAAGTAGTTAAATTTAATTAGGAGAGTACTTCTTTTATTCGTTTTGTAAAGTATGAGTGATTTGAAAAAAATTAAAGTAGAAGTTTAGAGTGATGTCGTTTGCCCATTCTGTTATATTGGTAAACGAAAACTTGAAGAAGCATTAGAAAAATTTGAACATCAAGACCAATCTTAACAATGGTTATAATTTATCATCCACAGTAATAAACTGGGAAATTCAGACTTACGAGTTAGGTTATGATTGAAAAAAATGTTTATATTTGGCTCTGGAATAATCTAAACCACTTTATTCTGCTAAGTATTATACTTATATGTTATGTATCAAACTATGGATGTTATATTAATAAAATGAAAACTTTTTTACAGCTAAAAAAAAATATTAAAAAAGACTTTTCTGGTCTAAAAAAAATTAAAATTGCCATTTTAGGCGATTCGTCTACCCAATTTTTAACACAAGCTTTGAATGGTATTGGTTATGATAATGGTTTTAATTTTGAAATTTGGGAAGCTGATTTTAATCAAGTAGAAAGACAAGTATATGATCGTTCTTCTGAATTATATGAATTTAATCCCGAGATCGTAATTGTATTTCAATCTTCACATAAATTATTAGGGAAATATAACAAAACTGAACCAAGTCAGCATTTGTTGTTTGCTTCAAATGAATTAAATGCGATAGAAAATATTTATTCCAATATAACGAATGCTATTGATGCGAAAGTAATTTATTACAACTATGCAGAAATAGATGATTCTGTTTTTGGAAATTATGCAAATAAAACGGAATCTTCTTTTTTATTTCAATTACGAAAACTTAATTATAATTTAATGTCTTCAAGTACAAAGAAAATAAATTTATATTTATGTGATATTTCTTCAATACAAAATCAAGTTGGAAAGGTTAACTTTTTTCAACCGTCCATCTATGTAAGTACAGAAATGGTTTTAAGTATTGATATTTTACCCAGAGTAGCCTCTAAAACAATTGACTTAATTAATGCCTTAAACGGGAAGTTTAAAAAATGTGTAATTCTAGATTTAGATAATACAACTTGGGGTGGAATTATTGGTGATGATGGAATAGAAAATATTCAGATAGGCAGTTTAGGTATTGGAAAAGCTTTTTCAGAATTTCAAAATTGGATAAAAAAATTAAAGAATAGAGGAATTATAATTGCCGTTTGTAGTAAAAACACAGAATCTGTAGCTAAAGAACCATTTGAGAAACACCCTGATATGGTATTACGTATGGAAGATATTTCTGTCTTTAGAGCTAACTGGGAAAATAAAGCAGATAATATTCGCCAAATACAAAGCATTTTAAACATAGGTTTTGACTCTATGGTTTTTTTAGACGACAACCCTTTTGAAAGAAATATTGTTAGAGAAAATATCCCAGAAATCTGTGTACCTGAATTACCGGAAGATCCAGCAGATTATTTGGAACACTTATACGAGTTAAATCTATTTGAAACAGCTTCTTTCTCTAAGGAAGATGCTGATAGAACTAAACTTTATCAAATAGAAGCTGAAAGAGCTAACGCACATCAGAGTTTTACAAATGAAGGTGATTTTTTAAAGAATTTAAATATGCTTTCAGATATTCAACCTTTCAACAAATTCAATACACCTAGAGTTACTCAATTATCTCAGCGTTCAAATCAATTTAACCTAAGAACAGTTCGCTATACAGAAATTGATATTAAAAGAATGTCTACTTCAGATAATTATTTTACTTTTACCTATACTCTTGAAGATAAATTCGGGGACAATGGGTTAATTTGTGTAATTATTTTACATAAAGAGGATGAAAATTCTTTATTTATTGATACTTGGTTTATGAGTTGTAGAGTATTAAAAAGAGGGATGGAAAATTTTGTATTGAATACAATTGTAAACTTTGCTAAAGAAAATAATTTTACAAATATTAAAGGCGAATATATACCTACCAAGAAAAATGATTTGGTAAAAGATCATTATCTTAATTTAGGATTTAAAAAAAACCAATCTCATTTTAGTTTAGAAGTACAAAATTATCAAGACAGAAAAAATTATATTAAATTAAAGAAATAAAATTATGGATAGAAAAAATATATTGACTCAAATCAACGAAATATTTATTGACACATTGGATAATGAAGCACTTGTAATTGAAGAAACAACTGAAGCTGGAGATGTAGATGATTGGGATTCTTTAACACACATAATGTTGGTTGTAGCTATCGAAAAACAGTTTAAAATTCGTTTTACTTCCAAAGAAATACAATCTTGGAGTAATATTGGAGCAATGATTGACACTATCTCAACAAAATCTTAGGACTGAAATGAAAACGAATTTAGAATATATAATAGAGCAAATACGTATAAAGAATCCTTTACATAGTAAAAGAATTCAGAAAAATTTAAAATTTTTTAATGAAGATTATTATGAGCGCGCTGATGCATTCTTAGCAAAGTACGAAACTCTTCTTAAAAATGATAATAAGTCATTTGATTATGCAATTGACTGCTACTTACAAATGTTAGCTGATGTCAATTTTGAATCAATGCATTTTTTAAGAACAGGTGAATATACGAGTAAATCTTTCAAAGAGGTAAATAAAAGAGTATACGATAATCCAGATGTAATGGAATATTATATGCACGGACTTCTAATGTCCCAATTCTTATGGAAACAACATTACGATATCTTATTATGGTTCAATAAAGTTATCGAAGAAAAAGGTAAAGACGTTAAAAACTACCTTGAAGTTGGAGGCGGACATGGATTATACATTTCTGAAGCCTTAAAGTTAATTGGAGAACAGGCTAAATATGATCTAGTAGATATCAGTAAAAGCTCCTTAGCGATAGCTGAAAAAATGATTTCTAACAATGTTGTCAACCCTATCCTTACAGATGTTTTTGAATATTTCCCTACTATCAAATATGACTTCATTACTATGGGAGAAGTATTAGAACATGTTGAAGAGCCTGTAAAATTATTGAAAAAACTAAGGACTTTATTAACTGAAAATGGAAAGCTAATAATTACTACACCTACAAATGCTCCAGCAATTGACCATATATTCCTTTTTAAGAATGCACAAGATATTCGGGATGTAATTTCTGAGGCTGGTTTTCGTATTGAAGAAGAGCTTTGTATTTTTTCTGAAGATGTTTCACCTGAAAAGGCAGAAAAATTTAAGATTTCAATGATGTATGCAGGCGTATTAGTCAAAAATTAATTCAAACTAAATAAATGTTATCGTTTCACCATATAGGCTTATTAGTTAAAGATATAAATGTTTCTATTCAGCACTATTCTGAGCTATTTGGAACTGAAAACATTTCAAAACTTTATCGAATTGATTCTCAGAAAGTAAATGTATGTTTTGTCACAATTGGAGATGGTAGTTATATAGAATTAGTAGAACCATTAGGAGAACTTTCACCTGTATATAATCTATTAAAGAAGAGAACTAGCTATTATCACATGGGTTATAAAGTGGAGAATATTGAAATATCTATTTCGAAACTAGAAGCTATGAACTATAAAACAATGGAAATATTTGATTCGGAAGCTTTTGATGGAAAAAGATGTGTATTTTTGTTCTCCCCAGAAGCACATTTAATTGAATTGATTGAAAAATAAAACGATTAATTAAAATATGATTTTTAACTCTATAACGTTCCTTGCGTTTTTTATTTCGGTCTTCATTATTTATTATTTTCCGTTAAAAAAGAACACAAAAGCACAGAATTGGTTATTACTTCTTTCAAGTTATTTTTTTTATGGTTTTGCCAATTGGAGGATTATTCCCATTTTATTGGTAGCAACAATAATTATTTTTTTTCTAGGTAGAACTATAAACAAAACTAATAATGAGAAAAAATCTTCTCTCTTAACCACTTTAGGAGTACTGACTTGCGTAGGATTATTAGTGTATTTCAAGTACTTCAATTTTTTTATAGAGTCTTTTTCATCTTTATTTAATTCTATAGGCCTTAAAACAAACATTGGCACATTTAATATAATAATGCCATTAGGAATAAGCTTTTTCACTTTTAAATTAATCAGTTATATTATAGAAATACAAAGGGGAAAAATTGAACATTGTAATGATTTTATAATATTCTCTACATATATTTCTTTTTTTCCTACAATATTATCTGGACCTATTGACAGACCAAATGCATTTATTCCTCAATTACAAAAAAAACGACTATTTGATTATACTTTAGTAATTGATGCGTGTAGACAAATACTCTGGGGCTTGTTTCTGAAAGCTGTAATCGCAGATAACTTAGCAATTGTAGTTGATGATGCTTGGGGTGATATTCCGAACCAGTCAGGTATATTTTTGTTTAATGCTATTTTTTTATATAGCATCCAATTGTATACGGATTTTTCTGGGTATTCTCATATGGCAATTGGTGTTGGGAAGTTTTTTGGTTTTCATGTAATCAAAAACTTCAATTATCCATATTTCTCAAGAAATGTTGCGGAATTCTGGCGGAATTGGCACATGTCGTTAACATCTTGGTTAACAGATTACGTTTTTATGCCGTTGAACATAAAGTTTAGAAATCTTGGTGATTTAGGAATAATCTTAGCCATTACCATTAATATGATTATTGTAGGCATTTGGCATGGCCCAAAGTGGACATTTGTCTTGTTTGGACTCTACAACGGATTATTATATATTCCTTTGATTCTTTCAGGTTCATTTTTCAAAAATAAAAAATTAAAAACAAATAAGTATGACTTACCAAAAATTAGAGATTTATTAAAAATTGGTGGAACTTTTACAATTTTATCTATAGGTTTTGTTATTTTTAAAGCTGAAGATTTAAATCAAGCTTATAAGTTTTACCAAGGAATTTTTGATTTATCCTTTGATGAAATTCCAAAAGTTTATGCAAGAGCAACTGTACCAATCATTTTATCTGTTTTGTTATTTGTTGTTGAATGGTTTGCAAGAGGTACTGAGTTCCCATTATCTAGCTTAGAAAAAAAAATTAGTAAACCGTTTATTAGATGGTCTATTTACTCATTTCTAATATTTGTAATAGGTATGTATATGGTTACTGAAGGATCACCTTTTATTTATTTTCAATTTTAATTACTATGAATAATTTTATATTAAGATTGCTTTCATTTTTTATTTTTTCAATATTATTTTATATCATTTCTATAACTTTATGGAACTTTATGCCTAGGATTATTAAGTCTAATGTTAATTATATAGGTTCGTATGGTCATTTGTTTTCAAGACTATCGGAATTAAAAGAATTAAAGAATGAAGAGGCTTTAGATATTTTGTTCATTGGATCTTCACCGACATATAGAGGGTTTGATCCGAGAATATTTTCAGACCATGGTCTTAAAACTTTTAATTTGGGTTCTACTGCTCAGACACCAATTCAAACAAATATCCTTTTAAAAAGATATTTAAAAAACCTAAATCCGAAAACTGTAATAATTGAAGTTAATCCAGTTGCTTTTGAAATAGATGGAGTTGAGTCGTCAGTTGATATTATAGCCAATGATAAAAATGATTTACATTCTTTGAAAATGGCATTAAAACTTAATAATATAAAAACATATAATACCCTGATTAATAGTTTTATTTGTGATTTGTTAGGATTAAATAATTCTTTCGAAGAGCTTGTCATAAGAAAAAACGACAAATATGTGTCGGGTGGTTTTGTTGAAAAACAAATCGATTATTATAAACCTACAAAAATAAAAAAAAAAGACATCTCAATAAATCAATATCAACTCGAATCGTTTGACAAAATTGTGAAAACTCTGAAAAGTAAGAATATTGAGGTAATTTTGGTTCATGTACCAATTACAAAAGTTAAATATAGTAGCTATACTAATATTAGTTATTTTGATAGTTTGATGAAAGGATATTCAAAATATTATAATTTCAATGAAATAGTTTCATTAAATGACTCATTACATTTTTATGACCAGAGTCATTTAAATCAAAATGGGGTCGTAATTTTTAACGAAAAATTAATTGATGTATTAACTGAAAACTAGGTTTAGAATAATCTTTACTTTTCATATTGGATATAAGGTATACATTACTCATAAAATTAATCAAAAGAGAAAAGTTAATTTTCCTAAGAAAAAAAATTATGTTGACCAATTACCCCACTCTGATAGTCTGTACATTTTTATAATGGCTGGACTTGGACTTTTTGAACCACAGCATACTATACTCAATAAAAAAAAATAACAATTGATAAATCAATGAACTGGATTTATGCCAAGAATCACTCCATTTTAATGAGACTACTAAAATAGGATTAGACTGCGGAATGTCTTTTGCTAAAAAATTACTTACTTTTATCCAAGATGGATTTTCAATAGCTTTGATCCCCTTGTGCCGTTGGAGGAAGCTCAGTTGAACAATGGATCAATAATGAAACCTATAGAGGAATAAAGCTCCTTGACAACTTCAAAGAAAAAGTAAATCGCTCAAAAAAAAGAGGGATAATTAAAGGAATAATCTGGCATTAAGGAGAAGCCAATGCAACACCAGAACTTATTCCAAAATATTCACAAATGTTGAATTCATTGATTAGTAAGTTTAGGTTTCTTGTAAAAAATGACACTCTTCCAATAATTTTAGGCGTATTAGGTAGTTATTCTCAACCAATTGAAAAACAAAAGAAATGGGACGCTATAAATGCTATAATTAAAGATATTGCAACGAAAGATGAAAATATTGAATTGGTCAAAACAAGAGACTTGGCAAATAAAGGAGATAATGTCCATTTTAACTCAGAATCTCTAAGAAAACTTGGCGAAAGATATGCAAATAAATACCTTGAAATATATAAAAAATAACGTGTAAGGTAATTACATATCACTCTACAATGCTCTTTGGTAACCTTCCAAATGGTGCTTTGGACACGAAACAATTTTTCTATTAGTATTTAATACTTTACGGCTTTCAAATTTGCTGATTACAATGATATATTTTGCCTTTTTTTAGAATGACTTAAAAACAACTAACTTTAAGTCTGACATCAACATCACTTTTGGCAAATTAATTGTCATATCTAATCATTTTCTTGCTATTATTTCAATCGGTAAAAATTAATATAATTCGAATATTGACAATATAATGCATTACGTCTCTGGTGCTGACACGGATGATTATAATCGCGGACCACACGAATAAATTTGGCTTCTATTATTCGGGGATTTAAATCGGCGGTGACGACCTATCATCGCAAAAATGATATTACTTTTAATTGGCAACCCAACTATCATGATAAATTTGTTTGGGATCAAAGGGCATTTCATAATATCACCAACTAGATTATAAACAACCCTTAAAAATGGGATACAGATGTAAATAACACTTAGAATTCCAACTTAAAGACCTTGATAGCCATCATTTATTTCTAACTTTACAACTATGAACTCAACAAAGAAAATTAAAGTCGAAATTTGGAGTGATGTAGCATGTCCCTTTTGTTATATTGGGAAACGTAAATTTGAAGCCGCTTTAACTAAGTTTGAACATAAAGATCAAGTTGAAATTGAATGGAAAAGTTTTATTTTAGATCCAAACAAAGTATCTGATCCTTCTATGCCTTTAGTTGAATCTTTAGCTAAACGTAAAGGTATTTCTGTTGAACAAGCTACTGAAATGGGAGTTTACGCAACAGAAGCTGCAAAAAAAGTTAATTTAGTTTATGACTTTAGCAAAACAATTGTCGCTAACACTTTTAATGTTCACAGATTCCTACATTTTTCAAAAACAAAAGGTTTACAAAATGAAGCAAAAGAAGCTGCTTTAAAAGCCTATTTCACTGATGGTAAAAATATGGATAATCTTCCTACATTAGTAGAATTAGGAGTACAAATTGGGCTAGAAAAAATTGAGTTAGAAAACGTTTTAAAATCAAATAAGTACGAAAATGATGTAAAACAAGACATTGCTGAAGCTCAAGAAATTGGAGTACAAGGTGTACCTTTCTTTGTATTTGATAGAAAATTTGCCATTTCAGGAGCTCAAGATTCACAAGTAATGTTAAATACTTTAGAAAAAGCGTTTTCAGAAGATTAGGTCTCAGCAATTGTTTAGATATTCGTTACTTTAATTTTGGACTATGGATTCATTAACTCAAATTGTATTAGGTGCTGCTGTAGGAGAAGCTGTATTAGGAAGAAAGGTCGGTAATAAAGCCATGCTATGGGGAGCTATTGCTGGAACGATTCCTGATTTGGATGTACTTTTAAAATACGTTTTTGATGACATTACATCAACTGAAATGCATAGAGGGTTTTCACACTCCATTGTATTTGCTATATTAATTGCCCCCGTTTTAGGCTGGATAACTCATAAGTTTCATAGAAAGAATAATATAGATGCGAGCTTTAAAAATTGGTCGTGGTTATTCTTTTGGGCTACAGTAACCCATCCACTACTAGATGCGCATACCACTTGGGGAACACAATTCTTTTGGCCTTTCTCATATAGATTAGCCTATCAGAACATATTTGTAATAGATCCATTCTATACTGTTCCGTTCTTGATCTTCCTAATCATTGCCATGTTTTACAAACGAACTAATCCTAAACGTAGATTATTTAATAATTTAGGCTTAATTATTAGTACCACTTATATGGTATTGACATTAGTTTTTAAATGGGTAACCTTTAATGAATTTAAAGAAGGATTAACGCAAAACGAAATTGAATATAAAGAATTAGATACTAAACCTGCTCCATTAAACACTATTCTTTGGACCGCTTTAGTGGAAACAGAGAACGGTTATCGTACTGCTGATTACTCATTATTTGATTCACAAGACATTACATTTTCTAAAGAATTCTCAAAAAATCATCATTTAATTGAACCTTATTTGGATCAACATGTTATTCAACAACTCATAAACATTTCCGCAGGATGGTATTTAATTGAACAAACTAAGGATAAATTAATTTTCTGGGACTTAAGATTTGGTCAAATAGGATTGGATTTAGATACTGCACCTTTTTTATGGTCATACGATTTGACTATAGATAACAATGGTAAGGTTATAGCCCTAAAAAATGATCCAAAGATGGATAATATAGATCAAATATTCTCTGACTTATTAGTGAGAGTTAAAGGAAATTAAAAATTAATTTAAGCAACTAATTTTATCATTTTTTGACACTACTACTCATGAGCACCATTTTGCTTTGCAATATCAATCCAATGTTCGGTTAAAGCTTCCGGATCCGCTCCCATAGCGCGTGCTAAATGTATAGTTACTCCCATTACAATAACAGAAGCTTGATGAAATTCTTGATTGGTTTGTAGATTTCTAAATTTTTCCTGAATTTTTAACTGAAGTAAGTTATTATGCATTTCAGCAAAAGAAACTGAACTATCAACAGTAATTTCGGGAATAATCAAACTATCCATCCATTCTGTCCCTATTCTTTTTACCAAATTTTCGGGGTGCTCTTTTCCCATCTCTCGCCACAGTTGTAATGTTTTGGTATCACCAGATTCAGCTAAACCAGAATCAAGTAAAAGTTCAAAGCCTATATCTGCTAAATTTTGCATCACCTCTAAATAGCCATCTTGTGCCATTTCATGGTTATCCGTTTGTTGTCCCTCAAGATAGTCACCCACACTTAAATACGGTAAATTCACAACCTCAATACAACCGTTTAAACAAGGAAACGTTTCTCCCTGATGAATGTAATTAACTTCATTACTTTGTATTTGACGACCTAATGGGAATAAACGGCAAGCCAATGGTCGTCCCAAATGTACACTACACCCAAAATTATCAATATACTGGCTACAAGCTGACTTACCTCTAGAATCTTGTTTTCTATTAAATTCTAAACGAATACCACCTAAATCACAATACAAATCACGAAATTCTCTAGGTGTAATTTTTTTCTCTTTGGCAATTCTAAACAATTCCCACGGGTTTAACAACACTTGATTTCCATGACAACATGTACCAACTCGTGTGCATGTTAAAGGTAATCTATCTTGAAGACTAAGTTTTGTTATTTTATTTAGTTGTATAGCCATTAATTTCTGTGATCATAAAAGTTTTATTTATAACTACAAACTTACCAAATCTAAGACTATTACATTCACATTTTTTTACTTAATTAGGTATTGAGAATAAAGAACCTATTGTCTTGTCCTGAAATAGCTATACAACTAAATTATAGTTGTAATGGATAAAAAGAAGAAAAAAAGAGTAGTATTACCTTTTGCTTTAAAGGAAAAAATCATATCCGAT
>Ga0256845_1000026_pt1 | contig 121691 bp, 118 predicted proteins | sample RiftiametaG_FD_189101 | JGI IMG/M metagenome (GOLD analysis project Ga0256845, IMG submission 189101) | Tube worm associated microbial communities from hydrothermal vent at the East Pacific Rise, Pacific Ocean - Riftia | ecosystem: Host-associated > Annelida > Integument > Unclassified ...
ATAACTAATTTAGCTTTTCAAGTATATGTATAGCTATTTTAGTGTTATAAATATATGGTGTATAGTTATTTTAGTCTTTTGTTAAATAATTGTATAGTTAATTCAGGACGTTACAGGGATTTTTAAAATTTTTGGGTTAAGATAGATACAAGATTAATTTGTTAGGTTTAGAACAAAGATAAGCCAATGTCAGTTCGAGTGATATTATTTTTTGTGCTAGCACAAATTAAAATTCTATAGAGAGCTAAATGGCACAAATAAATAACATGACTATGAAATCAAAATTACCAAAAGTAGAAACGAGCATATTCACAGTGATGTCCCAGTTGGCAAACTCTTGTGACGCTATTAATTTATCACAAGGGTTTCCTAATTTCAAAATTAGTGAACAACTTAAAGACTTTCTGAAAGAAGGTTTGGATCAAGATGAAGTACAATATGCACCTATGGCTGGTCGTCAAGATTTACGAGACGCTATTTCAGAAAAGATAAAAGAACAGCACCATGTGACCGTAAATTCTAATACAGAAATTACAATTACCGCAGGCGCTACTCAAGCTATTTATACCATTTTTTCCGCCATGCTACATTCAGGTGATGAAGTTATTTTATTCGATCCGGCCTATGATTGTTATGACCCATCTATACGATTACAAGGCGCGGTGCCAATTCATTTAGAATTGCAACATCCGTCTTATTCTATTAATTGGGATGAAGTAAAAAAAACGATTACACCGCAGACTAAAATGATTGTGATTAATAATCCACACAATCCAACAGGTTCTGTTTTAAGCGCCAATGACATTCTAGAATTAGAAAAAATTATTGAATCACACCCACATCTATATGTGTTGAGTGATGAAGTGTATGAACACATTCAATTTGAAGGTGAACATCAATCCGTATTAAAAAGTACTGTTTTAAGGCCAAAAAGTTTTGTCACCTATAGTTTTGGTAAAACGTTTCATGTAACGGGATGGAAGTTGGGCTATTGTATTGCCCCTGAAATTTTAACTGAAGAGTTTAGAAAAATTCATCAGTTTAATGTCTTTTGCGTCAATAACACTATGCAATATGCCGTAGCTAAATTTATGAATGAAACCAACTCATGGCGCAATGTCATGCCATTTTATAAACAAAAAAGAGATTTGTTTTTAGAACTAATGAAAACATCTAGATTAAAACCTTTAGCCTGTGATGGTACTTATTTTTCATTATTTGATTATTCAGAAATTTCAAATGAAAATGATGTCGATTTTGCCAAACGGATTACAAAAGAATTTGGTGTAGCTACTATTCCAACCTCTGTTTTTTATGAACATAAAACAGATCATAAAGTTATACGAATTTGTTTTGCTAAAACAGAAGATACATTAAGCAGCGCGGCTAAGTTATTATGTGAAATTTGAAAAAATCAGGTGTAAGTATTCTTCATTTATAGTCAAGAATAGAGGATTGTCTTTGATTTAAAATTAAAGTTTCAACCATCTCATTTTCCACACACCAAAAACAGCTTCTTTAAAAATACTTGAACTCATTTTTGAGGTACCAAATTCACGGTCAATAAATGTAATAGGAACTTCTATTACTTTAAAACCATGTTTTACAGCCGCATATTTCATACAAATTTGAAATGCATATCCTTTAAAGGTTATGGCATCAAAATTTATTTTTTCTAGCACTCTTCTGTTATAACATTTAAAACCTGCCGTTGTATCGTGAATGCCAACCCAAAGTATAATACGCACATACCATGATGCTAAAAAAGAAAGCAATAAACGTTTTTTATCCCAATTAGCTACTTTTCCTCCTTTTACGTATCTTGATCCAATTGACATATCACCTCCCTCAATCACACAAGCATCTAACAAGCGAGACAAATCATCAGGATTATGAGAAAAATCTGCATCCATTTCAAAAAGGTATTCATACTCCCTTTTTAACCCCCAATTAAAACCATGTAAATAGGCTGTACCCAACCCAAGTTTACCCGCACGTTCTTCAATATGTAATCTTTCAGAGAATTCACTTTGTAAATCTTTTACTATTTGTCCAGTTCCATCAGGTGAACCATCATCTACAATCAACAAATGAAAACCTTCTTTCAAAGACATCACTTTACGAATCATTTTTTCAATGTTTTCTTTTTCGTTGTACGTTGGTATAATTACTAAGTTTTTCATATTTGGAAGATGCTAAGATAATATAAAAATTTGAGTATGAACAGTACGATTAAATCGAAAATTGTTACTTATCACTCAAAAACTTGCATTTTTAACACTTTTTATATGAAAATTGATGTAATTAAGGTAATTTTGAAGATGTGAACCACATTTTAACTACCATATTATTACTATCCATTAATTTCTGTTATGCTCAACAAAGCTATAATGTTGACCTTTTAGACCAATGGACAGACACAACCCTTGTAAAAGGTGCAGAGGATGCAATTTTTTCAGACGTATCGGGCTTTGAATATAATTCAGAAAATTATGTAGCCTTAGGCTCAACAGAAGGCACACATATTTTTAAAATAATCGATCAAAATTTAATCGAGATTGATTTTAAAAAAGGAAAATTTTCATCCCCACAAGTTCAGCATAGAGATTTTAAAACTTATAAAAATTATTTATACGGCGTTTGTGATGAAGGTTCAAGTAGTTTACAAATATTTGATTTAAGTACATTACCTGACTCTATTCATAAAGTGTATGATAGTAACCAATATTTCCAAATTTGTCACAATATATTTATCGACACAAACAAAGCCAAACTATATGCGTGTGGTACAAATAATCAAGGTATGACCGTTTTTGATATTCAAAACCCTACCCAACCTCAATTACTCTATGAATATACTCAAAACAACTATGTGCATGATTGTTATGTTACAAATGACACTGCCTTTTTAAACTGTGGACCTGATGGATTACAAATTTATAATTTTGAATCCATACCTATTCAACAATTAGGCCTTTTAGATTTTTACGCTGGACAAGGGTATAACCACAGTGGCTGGCTAACAAATGATAAAAAAAAATATGTTTTTATAGATGAAACAAAAGGAAAAAAAGTTAAAATTTGTAACAGTGAATCATTAATTGATATTGAGGTGTCTTCTATTTATGGTACAAAAAATTATGAAAATTCTGTAGCCCACAATGTTCAGTTATTTAATGATTTTGCATTTATATCCTATTATAATGAAGGCTTGAGAATTGTTGATATTAAAACTGACAAACCAAATGAAGTGGGTTTTTATGATACATTTCATCAATCAACAGATTATAAACTAAATGGAGCTTGGGGCGTTTTTGTTTTTGAAAAAGAAGAATTGATTTTAGTTTCAGATAGACAAAATGGATTATTTTTATGTCATTTTCCAATACAACTTTATAGAAACTTAAATAACTCAACCATAACGTCAAACACGCCGTTTATTGATGAAAATAGTAAGTTAATTTATGAATCTGGTGATACTAACCCTTTAACGTTTTCTATTTATGACCTAGCTGGTCATCATGTGTATTTAAAAGAAGCGTTAGCCGATTGGATTAATATTCCATTAACCTTATCTAGTGGTGGTTATGTTTATTTAATTCAAAATTATTTTGGAGACGTGGTTAGCCAAGGTAAGTTTGTTATTGTAAATTAAAAAAGCCTTTTCAAACTAATGAAAAGGCTTGTCATATGGGATAAGTTTCTGTTATTCTTTAATCAATTTAGAAATTGATTTTGTGTTATGATTACTAATTGATAAAAAATATACACCTGTTTTTAATTCTGACAAATCTAATTGTATCATTTCAATTGAATTAGTAATAGAATAAACCACTTTACCTGTTATATCAATAATTGAAATGTTTGAGTTAACATCTGTACTAATCGAGAGTATGTTTGTGAATGGATTTGGAAAAACTGATATATTTAATGTATTATTATCTTCAATACCGTTTACCTGTACACCAATGTCACCTGCTAAAATTGTAGTATTTGGCGTATCATTGTAAGCATGACTTTTTACAATAAAAGTACCGTTTCCATCCCAGTTTACTAAAATCCAACCATAATGAACATTTGCACCTATTTTGAAAGTAGTTCCAATATAAGAATCTCCCGTAGAAAAAGGTGTAGTCGTCCAACCTGGATCTACAAAACCATCTGCTCCAATATTCTGAAAATTACTAGTTGCATTTATTGTCGTATTTAGTGTAAGACTTGCAACTTCATCCCATCCGGAACCAGGAGGTGGAGTACCTAACATAACAAAACCTGCATCCGTATTAAACATGATTCCTGGCTCAATAGTACCACCAAAAGATCCATCATTAAACGTAAATTCAGCTCCCCCTCCATCAAAATCAATCTCTAATTCTCCACCACTCGCTAGGGTTACATCCACAATGTCGTTATAAATTATTCCTGCATTTGCACTACCGTAAACCATTAATGTTAAGAATAACACCTGCGTTTTCTTTCTAATTGTATTAAATTTCATATGCTCTATTTGTTTGTTTGACTTTCAAACGAAAAGCAAAATAATAGGGTTGCTTTTTCAAAAACTTGAAATATAAAATAGTTCAATGCAACCCTTTTTCAAAATTCCGCATCACTTTAATAACCGAATGAAAATTCAAAATATTAAAATAAGATGAAAACAACAACCTTAATATTATTCACCACTTTATTAGCTATAATTGGATGTTCGAAAACCTACACATGTGGTTGTACTGATGGTTCTACAAACATCTCACATACAGAAGAAACTCAAGCCAATACACCATCAGAAGCACAAGACAATTGTAGATCTTTAGGTTTTGAATGTGACCTCATGTAAGCCACCTAACGGCTTAAAATTAAACTCTAAACTAACACTATGAAAAAAATAATATCCATTTACATATTAACCACTCTCTTACTATTCATGTTGTCGTGTACAAAAGAGAAATGTCAAACTTGTACAAAAACAATTGGAGGAGCGGCTGGAAATATCACAGCCGAAATAAAAACCGTTTGTGATGAAAAAGAAGCTCAAAGTTTGGAAAATTCTTCCCAATCAACAACAGTTTGGGAATGCAAATAGTTTAAGTAAATTAACTATTGAGTCGATTAAAAAACATAGTATTAATTATAATAATTGGAACCCCTTTATTTATTATTACCATTCCCTTTATTCTTGTTTTTATGCCAATCGGTATTCTATCAAAACAAAAAATCAAATAAGTATGCAACCCTTTTTATAAATAGTGCATCAACTTATTAAACGAATTAAAATTAAACACCATGAAAAAAATAATATTTTCCACGTTAACGCTTCTTGTAATACTAACAGCTTGTAAAGACAAAGTTTACAATAAATATTTAGCAAACTCACCTATTTATACTTCATTTGAAGAGTTTAGGAGTTCAATTAATTTAGAAGATCCACATGCATTAACTACGAAAGGCGGAATCTATATTAAAGACAATTATTTATTTGTGACAGAGCCAAATAATGGAGTCCACATTATTGATAATTCTAATCCATCCGCTCCAAACAATATTGGGTTTTTAAAAATAACTGGCAATACTGGAATTATAATAAAGGGCAATTATTTATATGCAAACGCATTAATTGATTTAGTTGTGATAGATATTTCTATACTTTCAAACCCAAAAGAAGTGGGAAGATTAAAAAATATTTTCCCTAATTCTTTACCACTACCAGCTTATGATCCTAATTATCCTATTGCCACCATTGACAAAACATTAGGAATTGTAACTGATTTTGAAATTAAAGAAGTAGAACAAGATGTTAATGATAATTATTCAAATTGTCCACAGTGTGAAACCAATACAATTCAAAATCAATCTGGTATTCTATTTTCTGCAGAAGCTACAACTTCAGGTAACACCATACAATCACAGGGTATTTCTGGCTCAATTACCAAAATGACATTAATAGACAACTACATTTATGTAATGGAAAATAATCAACTTTTCCCTATAGATATTAGTAATCCTATAGTCCCAAAATCTAGCGAAGGCGTAAATGTTTGGAGAACTGTAGAAACTTTATTTGCTGCTAAAGGCCATATTTTTATGGGAACTACAACTGGTATGTTGATTTATGAAACATCTAATCCAAATATCCCAACTAAAAGAAGTGTGATTAACCATGTTAACGCCTGCGACCCAGTAGTTGTTCAGGGAGATTATGCGTATGTTACAGTAAGATCTGGAACTAGTTGTGCTGGAATTTTTAATCAATTAGATGTGATTGATATTACCAATTTAGATAGCCCTAATTTAAAAGAATCTTTTCAATTTACCAATCCTCATGGACTAGGAATTGATGGCGTTAACTTATTCATTTGTGACGGAAGTGCAGGTTTAAAAGTATTAGATGCTACAAACCCCTTAACATGTGGTGATCAGTTAATCAGTACATTTAACGACATTCAAGCCACGGACATAATTCCTTTTAACTCCACGGCAATTGTTATTGGTGACCATGGCATTTATCAATACGATTATTCTGACATTCAAAACTTAACATTATTAAGTACCATTAACTTTTAAACTTAACCCTATGAAAAATATAATATTTCTTATTTTCTTATTATGCGCTTTGAACTCATGCGATAAGACGACAGAAAAGAATGCGGTACTTACAAAAGATTGCACCGGTTCTTATATCAGCCATACTTTTAATAATGTCGATTATTTAATTTGCAATGATGAATTGGTCGCTAATATTGAAAATGGGACTGAAATATCCGTTACCTATAAGACAGTTAAGGCTTGTAATAACTCAAACCAAACGATTTGTGAATTGTATCACAAAAATGAGGGGATTATTGAACTAATTAAAATTAAATAACATGAAAAATATATTCATTAGTATTCTATTCCTAACTACACTTGTATCCTGTCATAAGGAAACAAAAAATAATGCCACCATAGTAAAAGACTGCACTGGTGACTATATAAGAATAGATTCAAAAGACTATTTTATTTGTAATGATGAAATGGCAATCAATTTTAAAAATAACACACAAGTCTATGTAGAATACAATACAGTAGACAAATGTGATCAACCTAATGACGCCATTTGCTTAATGTTACATTTAAGTGAAGGTGCAATTAAAATAACTAAAATTAAATAAATGAAAACTATATTATTTGGATTACTACTACTTTCTTTTTACACTTATGCACAAAGAAGTGAAATTACATTAAAGAATGGCTCAGTTATTCTTGGAAAAGTTAAAACTATAAATGATAGTACTGTAAAAGTAACCACTAAAGATGGCTCGGTTTGGCAATACTCAAAAACCGACATAAAATCTATAGAAAAATACGATTATACAAATACAACAGGTAAAATATATAGCTCCGTAACATTTGGGTATATGCCTGGTAACATTTTAGGTAGCAGTATTCAAATTTTAAATGGCTACAGGTTTAATAACCATTGGAATGTTGGTATTGGAATAGGTAAAGAAAAAATTGAAAACTTAAATTACGTTCCGTTACTTTTACATGGACAATACAATCTATTAAAAGCTAACACTACCCCATTTATATCAGTTATAGTTGGATATGATTTAGCTTTAGATAATAATGAGTATAATAAAGGAGGCTTTACAACGGGTGCTCAAATCGGAATTAATCATTACTTTTCTGATCATATTGGCCTAACCACCTCTGTTGGCTATAGATACGGCTACTTTAAGAATGAAAATCAAAATTGGGGATGGCCCAATCCTACTGTAACGATAAGAGAAATTAATAGGCTAGAATTTAGATTTGGTTTAGTCTTTAAATAGGTAGTATCTTTGAATTAAAACAACTACAATTTCAAAATACAAAACATATTCAGATAATCACTTAGTTAAAGCTTGTTTAAAACATAAACGACAAGCACAGCAAGAATTGTATCTACGCTTTTCTTATATGATGAAAGGAGTATGTTTGAGATATTCTAAAAATGAGGCTGAGGCAGAAGACCTATTACAGGATAGTTTTATTAAAGCATTTGATAAGCTAAGTACATTTAAAAACAAAGGCCCTTTAGGCGGGTGGCTCAGAAAACTAACCGTAAATACCGCTTTAGAATTATATAGAAAAAACAAAATAAGTCATCTATCTTTAACACTAATCACAGAAGAAGTTGACCCTTCAGTTGATCCAATTCAAAAATTAGAATTAGATGATTTAGTTTATAAGATTCAGCAGCTACCAACAGGATTTAGAACTATTTTTAATCTATATGCTATTGAAGGTTATACACATAAAGAGATAGGTCAATTATTATCAATTTCTGATGGGACTTCAAAATCTCAATATAGCAGGGCCAAAAAAGTATTGGTTAAAATGATTGAAGACGAAAAACAAATAGAATTAAAAATTTTAAAATATGCAAAATAAAGAATCTTTGCAGGATAAATTTAAGGAATTTGGTGCTCAACCTTCTGATGCTCTGTGGAATTCTATCGCTTCAAATTTAGATAAAAAAAGAAAGAAAAAGATAATTTGGATCTGGTGGATTGGATCTGGTTTTGCTGCAACTTTAATAGTAGGGCTGGGTTTATCTAACAGTTTCCATGAGAAGTATAAAAAACATGATGTATTGTCAAGTTATATAATTAAGAAAAATGAAACCTCAAAAACAGAAGCTAATTTGACGGTAACAACGGATGAATTAATTAATCTAAATAAAATTGAAGAATTAAACACTCCCTCAAAACGAAAAACAGAAAGTGCCTTAAGAAAAACACGGTCTAAAATGAGTACTTCAACATTAAAAGCAAAAAAATCATTTGACAAGCAAAAAAATATTCAAAAAATAGACGTAACCAATCCAATAGGCTTAAAAAACATAGCGCCAACTCATGAAGAATATAGCATAGAAATCATTTCAAAATTGCAACCGAGAAAACTAGATTTATTGACAACAGCTCTCAATCAAACTAATTTATTTACTAATTTAGAAGCAGTTAAAACACCAAGGCAATTTGAATTCAGTTTAAAGGCGTTAACTTTTATAAACGTTAAGAATCAAGAACAAACCCCAGATAAAACCGTTTTTACTGATCAAACGGGTGAAAATTCAAATCCGAATACAAATGAAAACACGCCTGGTAACACTCTTGGCGCATCATATTCAATGCTTGAAAACAATGTGACACAACCTAATTCTTTTATAAAAACAGCAAACCCCTTGGCTTTAAGATTTGGTATTTCTACAAAACTATTCAATCGTTTTAAAATTCAATCAGGATTAGATTTTGGATGGGTTAATTCAAAATCTATTACAACTGATAATAACTACAGGTCATCTATATTTACGATTGGAATCCCTTTACTTTTTAATTTTAATATAGTGAATAAAAGACGTTTTGATATTAATATAATTGCTGGAGTTGTAAATGATTTAGTTTTGCTAAAACAAGATAAAACACTGCAAGGTTCAGCTCTAAGCTTTACTAAACATTATTTAGCTGGTATTGAATCTGGCTTTAGCTTTGATTATAAATTAAGTGAAAGACTGAAGTTAGGCATTGGAACTGGCTTAAAATATTATTATTATTCAAATACCATAACACCAGAAAAATCAATTGCAAACAAACTCTTATACAAAATTGATATTGGGTTAATTTGGAAGTATTAAACATAAAAAACCCAATCAGAAAAATTCTGATTGGGTTTTTTATTTTGTATTAAAGTGTGGTTTAGTGCTCTACTCCACCTTCACCATGAACATGTCCATGTTCTAATTCTTCCGCAGTTGCTTCTCTTGTTTCTAAGATAGTTCCTTCAAAATAAATATCTTGACCAGCTAACATATGGTTCATATCAAACTTTACAGTAGTTTCAGCGATTTCTAAAATTGTTCCTGGGTGAACTTGACCTTCATTGTTTTGTAATGGTAATACATTACCAACAACAATTTGCTCAACTAATTTTCCATCTTCACCTTTAAACATATCTTGAGGTAAGTCAATAATAGCTTCTTCAACTCTTTGACCATAAGCATTATCCGCTTTAATTCCAAAAGAAAAAGTATCACCAGCTTTTAACTCAACTACTTTTGCTTCAAATTCTGGAATCATTTGTCCCTTACCTGATAAAAATACTAATGGATCTTGTCCTTCAGTACTTTCAATCATATCTCCTGATGCTGTGTCTTTGTATAATTTGTAATTTAAAGAAATTACGTTATTTTTTACTTCACTCATTTTTTTAATTTTTTTGCAAAGTTAATCTTTTTTTAGATACTACGCTTTATGTTTATAAAACTTGCCATAAAGTATTTAGTAATACATTATTTTTACACCAAAACGTATTACGTTAGTATGTAAGTGATTAGCTTTGAATATTTAAAAGTAGAACACCTAACATTAAAAATTGGCCAAAGAAGCTTTCTAGATTTGTAGATGTTATTGATTTTAAAGTTTTAAACTACCAACAGTAGTACGTTAAAACGTTCAAAAAACTTAGACGTTTCCTTTTGGTTTATTAGCAACCGGTTTCTTTTTATTACCCCACTTCTTTTTTCCTTTAAAATTTCCTCCTTTACCTTTTGAATTAAATTTAGGTTTTGCAGTTGACCATTTAGGTGCTTCTCCAAATTCTTCAGGTGGGTTTAATTTTGGTAAGTCAGATTCAATTAATTCCTCAATTTTTCTGAACTTATACATATCTTTTTGGTTTACTAAAGTAACTGCTTCCCCTTTAGTTTCAGCTCTTGCTGTTCTACCAACTCTATGCACATAGTCGGCTGCCTCATGAGGTACATCATAATTAATAACCATATTAATTTCTTTAATGTCAATTCCTCTACTCATGACATCAGTAGCAACTAATATTCTAATTCTTCTTGAACGAAAACCTCTTAAAACATCTTCTCTTGCGGCTTGATCTAAATTAGATGAGATTCCTTTTGAAGGAAAACCAGCTTTATTCAAAGATTGAACGATTTGAGATACTTTCATTTTTGAAGACGTAAAAATAATTATACTTTTATAATCCTTTCTTTCTTTTAATAAATGTCCTATTACCTTATCCTTTTGATTATCAAAAGTTAAATACACTTTTTGATCAACGCCTGCAGCCGGTTTTGCTATTGATAAAGATATTTTTTCTGGGTTATCTAGAATTTTAAGTGCTAATTGATCTAAACTTTTAGCCATTGTAGCAGAAAACATTAACGTTTGATGCTTTTTTGGTAAATAGGATATAATTTTATTTAAATCATCAATGAATCCCATGTCTAACATACGATCCGCTTCATCTAAAATTAAATGCTTCACGTGTTTAAAATTAACGTAACCTAATTTTAAATGTGATAATAATTTTCCTGGCGTAGCCACAATGATATCTGTTCCATTTTTTAAAGCTTCTTTTTGTAAATCAAAGTCTTTACCACCTCCACCACCGTAGACAGCTTTAGAACCTACAGACACAAAATAAGATAAGCCCTGAATTTGTTGTTCAATTTGAATTGCTAATTCTCTTGTTGGTACAATTATTAAAGTATCAATATTTGAATCTTCTTTACCTACCAATTTATTTAATATAGGTAAAACAAACGCACCTGTTTTTCCAGTTCCTGTTTGAGCACATGCTAAAACATCCTTATTATCTAAAATTAAAGGTATGGCTTGCGCCTGTATTGGGGTAGCAGTTTCAAAGCCCATATATGAAATGGCCTCTAATAATTGCTCGTCTAAGTTAAGTTCTGTAAATTTCATTGGGTTTAAAGGTACTCTAAATTAGTCAATACAATAGTAATGATTAATTAAGTAGTTAAAAGTGAATAGTTAATTACTTTTGATAATTCCAAATACTACCGTTTTCATACTTCCTTTTTCCTATCCTTTCTGTTTTTTAATCAAAAAATTATGTAGCTAGTAATTGAGGAAAAAGAATTGAGAATTCGACTGACAAATTACTTCAACCTTTTATCTTGAGTCTTAAAATTATTAATCAATTTTATCGTGAATCACTTTACTTAACACGTGAATGTTATCACTAAAATCTAAATCATTTGTAATAATTAAATCAGATTCGTTTTTATAAGGTCTTACATAATTATCATAAGATGGAATAACATGATTGTTCCATTGGTATATGACAGCTTCTTCCGTATAATTGCGCTCAGTCATGTCTCTTTTTAAACGTCTTTTAAGCTGCTGTTCTCTATCAACGGACAAATAAACCGAGTAGTCTAATTTAGACTTAACAAAAGGATAGTGCATGACAAACAAACCTTCAACGATTAATATTTCATTAGGTTCAATTGATAAAAAATCATCTTCTTTATCTGGATTGTTGAAGGTATACACCTTTTGCTTAACTACTTTATTTTCTAATAATAAATCTAAATCACTTTCTAATTGAGTAATATTTAGGCCTGTAGGTAAATCAAAATTTATTACGCCATTCTCATCAATCGTTTGCTCTTCTTTAGGTTTATAATAATTATCTAAAGACAAAGTTGTAATTTTCCCATCAAATTCTTTGTACAACCTATTAATAAGCGTTGTTTTTCCAACTCCACTTCCACCCGTAATCCCTATTATTAATTTAATGTCTTTCAACCTATTGTTGTATTATAAATTTGAAGCCATAAAATTACTTTAAAATTTTGAATAATTCAATTTTCAAAATAGTTTATATTATTTTATGGAATAGTAAAGTCTAATGCATCTAATAAGAAACGAACATTAAAAAACACAAATTATGAAAAAAATAGTAATGATAGTATGTTTGGGATTAAGTGGGATACTTAATGCACAAACCGGAGGAACGGTAATGGGAAAATTATACAATGTAGACTCCACAGAAGTAGTACCTTTTACAATTATACGATTGGAAGTGGCTGGTGAAACAATTAACACAAAAACAGACATTAATGGTAAGTACAAGTTTAGTGCTGTTAAACCAGGGGTTTGTAATTTAAAAGCAGAATCAGTTATACACGGTAAAAAAGAAATAAACGGAATAGTTGCCACATCTGATGGTATAACAAAATTAGATATTTATTTAACAAATCAAATGGAAATTATTATAGTTGAATGGAAAAAGCCAAAATTAGATATTGACAACACATTTAAAATCAGTGCTCAGGATTTAGTACACAACATAAATAAACAAAGTCCACTTGACATGTTAGCTAATTCAAATTCTGAAATTACTAAAACTGCCAATAACGAATTAATCATTAGAGGGTCTAGAGCTGGAGATGTAATATATTACGTAGATGGTGTAAAAATGAATACTATGCAATCTATTCCTGGTGCAGCAATTGGTGGAATGACAGTATTTACAGGAGGAGTTCCGGCAAAATATGGTGACACAACTGGAGGTGTTGTAGTACTTGAAACTAAAAGTTACTTTGATTTGTATTATGCATGGAAAGCAAATCAATAATGTTTTAAAATCACGCTTATTCTTTACCCTAAAATTTTATAGTCCTGAGTGCAACACTCAGGGCTATTTTTAAATCTAATATTATGAAAATTTTAACATTATTTACACTGTGCATTGGCTTTTTTGGATTTACTCAAACTGCCCAAATTAAAGGTGTTGTGTACTCAAACGACACAACATCTGTAATTCCGTTTACTAGAGTTCAATTAACAACTAAAACGGATACTATAATTACAAAAACAGATATTAATGGAAGATATAAATTTACTAATTTAAAAACGGAAACCTATAGACTGAAGGTTGAAAGCCCGTATAGTGGTTACAGAGAAATAGCAGGTATTATTTTAAAATCAACAGATAGTTTAGTTATCAATGTATATCTACAAAACCCAAGTATAACTTGCTGTATTGGTTGTTATTGGCGCGCGCCTTTTGCTTATCCAATTGGTGATGAGAATAATGTAAAAATGACTAGAAAAGATATTCTAAACATAAATCGAGTCAAAATAATTAATAGACTAATCCCCTTAAGTACAGACTTTAAATAAATAAAAGGTGAAACATTTGTAAGAGGGACTAGATCTAACAACGTAGCTTATTATGTGGATGGTGTTAGACAAACTGAAACACCAAATTTACCTAAAGTTGCTATTAATTCAATACGTTTTAATTTTGGTGGACTTCCCGCCAATTTTGGTGACACTACATCTGGTGCTATTTCGATTTTCACGATTGGGTATTTCGATTTATATTACGCATGGAAAGCAAAACAATAACATATACACCTGAAGTTTTAAAGTCATATTTAGGACTTTTTGTTTTCAACTTTCACTAAAACAGTCATTATATTAAGCTAATTAGACGGTTAACTAAACAATACACCAATTTTATAAGAATGTGAGAATAAATCCATCAATTTTCTGTATTTTTGTTTATTAGGCGAATTATATTTAGCCTACTAACATTTGAAAAACATATTACTCATACTATTGTTTATCTTGACTTGGTCGTTTTCGGCTAATGCAACCCATAATAGGTCTGGTTCAATTACCTTTAAACACCTGTATGGAAATACCTATGAATTTACAGTAAAAACCTGTACACAATCATCAAGTGAAGCAGATAGACCTGAATTAGAAATTAAATGGGGAGATGGGGACTTAGACACCATCCAACGTGTTAATATTGTTATTCCAATCCCAAACACTTATGATATTCAAGAAAACTACTACGTAGGTATTCACACCTTTACTGGACCAGGTAGCTTTATTGTAAGTGTAGAAGACCCCAACAGAAACTCTGGTGTAAATAACATAGTTAACTCTGTTAATCAAGTTTTTTGTATTCAATCTGAAATTGTAATATCTCCTTTTATTGGTGTACCAAATAACTCGTTAGTTATTGAAGATTGTCCTTGTCCTGAATTTGCATGTTTAAATCAAACCTATTGTTATAATTTATCTGCTTATGATTTAGATGGTGATAGTTTATCCTACTCATTAGTACCTTGTAGAGGTGAAGATTGTTTAGAAATGTCGATTCCTAACATATATAATTACCCACATGATATTGGTGGAGGAATACTATCTATTGATTCAATCACAGGAACTTTATGTTGGGAAAACCCACAAATAGCTGGTGAATATAACATTGCCATTAAAATTTCTGAATACCGTTCAGGAATTTACATTGGGTCTGTTTTACAAGACATGCAGTTAACCGTAAAGGCGTGTAATAATGATCAACCTATTATAGAAGATAAAGCTGATGTTTGTGTTTTTGTTGGTGACAATGTAAACATTCAATTTACTGCAAACGATCAATCTGATGCAGTTCATATTTATGCTACTGGTGCTGTATTGAATTTGAATGATAATCCTGCTCAATTTATTGAAGACACTGAACCTTTAACTGTAAATGGTAACTTTGTATGGACACCAAACTGTGAGCAAGCCAAACATCAACCTTACCCAATTATTATTCATGCTGAAGATTTTAACCCAGCCATTCAATTGTCCGATTTAATGGATTTTAGAATTACAGTTAAAATACCACCTATTCAAAACTTAACCGTACTTCCATTTGGAAGTTCAATGCAATTGAATTGGAGCGCTCCAAGTAATGGATGTGTTGTAGACCACTATAATATTTACCGCAACACATCAACCTCAACTTACACCGATAATTGTTGTCAAAAAGGAATGGCCATTGACATGGGCTATGAATTAATTGCTTCTGTATCTGCTACCGATTACTTAGACAACGATTATTTAGAAATTGGAAATCAATATTGCTATGTAATCACTATGATTAATACAAACGGTGTAGAAAGTTGTGTATCTGATCAAATTTGTAATAGTTTAAATTTTGAAGTCCCTGTTATGACTAATGTATCTGTATTTGAAACGTCAACCACATCAGGTAAGGATTCAATTTATTGGTCTTGGCCTAAAGAATTAGATTTAGTTAACTTTCCAGGCCCTTATCATTACGAATTATATAGACACGAAAATTATACTGGTGGTACTGACATTTTAGTTTATACATCACCTACTCAACCCATAATTTCAGACGTTGATACATTTTACTTTGATCAAAGTTTAAATACAAAAGATCTTCCTTATACTTACCGTGCAGAATTATTCAGTAATAATGCTTTAGTTGGTTCTTCAACTCCTGCTTCTTCTATTTACATAAACTTAATACCTAACGACAATCAAATCCAAATAACTTGGGAAGAGTTTATTCCATGGACTAATACAATCTATGAAATTTATAGAGAATCAACTCCTGGAAGTGGTACTTTTAATTTAATTGGTACATCTACAACTAAATCTTACTTAGATCAAAATTTAATAAATTTAAAAACCTATTGTTATAAGATTAAAACCATAGGTGAGTTTACTCAGTCTGGTATTAGAAGTCCTTTAGAAAATTGGTCCCAAATTAAATGTGAAGAGCCTTATGATTATACTGCTCCTTGTGCTCCAACGCTTACAATTTCTGGTGATTGCGATCTCGAAATCAATACGCTCACATGGAATAACCCAAATATTAGTTGTGCTGATGATGTCACTTCTTATAACTTATATTTCGCTCCATTTTTAGGAGACAGCTTAGAGTTATTAGTTACTCTTACTAATCAAAATGACACCTCATATAGCCATGGAGACAGAGGAAGTATTGCTGGTTGCTATTATGTAACTGCTGTTGATTCAATGCCATACGCAAATGAAAGTGTACCATCTAATAAAATATGCATTGACAATTGTGATGGTTACTATGAATTACCCAATGTATTTACACCAAGTGGTGATGGTATTAACGACTTTTATCATCCCTTTTTACCCTATAAATTTGTAGAAAGTATTGACCTTAAAGTAATGAACAGATGGGGTAATTTAGTATTTGAAACAACTGATCCGCTTATTAGTTGGGATGGAACTTATTTAAATACTGGAGAACAATTAGCGGATGGTGTATACTTTTATGTATGTACAGTTAATGAAATAAAATTAGAAGGATTAAAACCAAGAAGTTTACAAGGAAATATTACCATTTTTAACGAAAAATAAATGTTTACAGGAATAATAGAAGACCTAGGAAGAGTTGAAAACATAATAAAAGAAAACAGTAATGTACATTTTACAGTATCATGTCCTTTTACCAACGAATTAAAAATTGATCAATCATTAGCGCATAACGGAACGTGTTTAACAGTTGTAAAAATTGACGGTAATAACTATACAGTCACTGCTATTGATGAAACATTAATTAGAACAAATTTAGGAAAGTTAGAAGTTGGTTCAATCGTAAATTTAGAACGTTGTATGATGATGGGTGCAAGACTTGATGGTCATGTAGTTCAAGGTCATGTAGACACTACAGGAACATGTAAAGAAATTATAGAAAATGATGGGAGTACAGAATTTGTTTTTGAGTATGATTATGATGATGTCACTGTTTCTAAAGGTTCAATCACAGTAAATGGAGTGAGTCTAACCGTAGTTCAATCAGAGAATAGACTATTTTCTGTTCACATTATTCCCTACACGATTGAACATACTAATTTTAAAACCTTTAAAGTAGGAACTGTGGTTAACCTTGAGTTTGATATTATTGGTAAGTATGTTAAAAGATTGATGAATAAAGGTTAAGTTAATTCTATAACAGCGGTTGAAATTATAAAATTAAGGAATACGTTAGCTGAGTAAAGAGAAACAAGAAATGACAAAAGAGAATACAATATTTTGGATTGAAAATGGAGAAATCCAACAAAACAAAACGGTGATCCTGAAGGACATTAACATCCAATTAAATAAAGGTGAATTTGTTTATTTAATTGGTAGAACTGGTTCTGGTAAAAGTAGTTTACTAAAAGTATTGTATGGCGAATTACCACTAACTATTGGTAAAGGTCAGGTATCTGATTTTGATTTAACCGAACTGAAACGAAAACAAATTCCCTATTTAAGACGAAAACTGGGTATAGTATTTCAAGATTTTCAATTATTAGACGACCGTTCAGTAATGAAAAACTTAGAATTTGTAATGCGCTCAACTGGGTGGAAGAAAAAAAAAGAAATGGCAGCCAGAGCAGAAAAAGTGCTCAGTCTAGTTGGTTTAGATCATAAGACAAATCAGTTCCCTCATCAATTATCAGGAGGAGAACAACAAAGAATTTCTATAGCAAGGGCCTTAGTAAACGAACCTGAATTCATAATTGCTGATGAACCTACAGGGAATTTAGATCCTGAAACGTCTAAAGAAATAATGGCGGTACTACATGCCATTGCCAAAGAAGGAACTTCCATATTAATGGCTACACACGATATGTCCATCATGGAACAATTCCCTTCTAAAACATTTAAGGTTGAAAATGCATCTATTTTTGAAGTCAACCCAATGAATGAATTTGACCCTTTTAAAACTATTGAGTTTAAATAGAAAAAAGACACAAGACTGGCGTATTTGATTTAAGTTATGAATGTAACGCTAGAAAAACAATATGAGACTTTTTTAAATGATTACATAAAAACAAAAACAGCCTATTTCAAAAAGTGAAACAGGCTGTTTTTTTATTATATCTAATTGTATTTACCAAACTCTAGTTAACTCACCATATTCAATAACTTTTCCACTTGTAGATTTCACTGACAATTTACTTACCTCAACATTTCTAGTGGCAAAATATTGTTTTATAACTGGTAGTATTTCAGTTTCTGTTAAACGTGGTGAATACGTATTGATAATTAAGAATCCATCTTTCGTTAATAATTCAGCTGCTGTTTTAACTAACTCTGGAAAACGAGTTTCAATTTTCCAACGCTCTTTTTTAGCACCAATACCAAAAGCTGGAGGATCCATGATGATACCATCATATTTATGACCTCTTTTAACTTCTCTTTGTCCAAACTTTAAAGCATCTTCTAATACCCAATGAATGTCATTTAAATTAGACAATTTCATATTATCCTTACTCCAATTGATAACTTGTTTTACTGAATCACAATGAAATACATCAGCACCTTTAGAACGAGCTACTAATGATGCAGCACCGGTATACCCAAATAAATTTAAGAATTTACGATTAGGTTTAATATGTTGCGATATAAAATCCCAATTTGTTCTTTGCTCAGGAAATAAACCAATGTGTTTATAGTTTGTTAGTTTTAAATTAAAAACTAAGTCATCAAACTCTATTTGCCATTGCTCTGGTGAATCTTTTAAACTTCTCCACTCCCCTTTTGTGTGTGTATCTTCAACAAATTCAAAATGAGCCATTTGTTGCCATTTACTAAATCCAATTTCGGACTTAAAATAGGCATTTCTATCCGGTCTAATAGTTACAATCTTTCCCCAACGTTCCAATTTTTTTGAACCTCCAGCATCAATTAACTCGTAATCCTTCCAACCTTCAGAAAATGTTCTATTCATGTTATTATTTTTTACAAAAGTAAGGAATTAGTTTAGAGTATGCATACATAAAAACGGCATTCAAATAAATGAATGCCGCTACCTATGAAAAAACTAACTATTTGAGTTAAGAATATCGCTTACTTATGCTTTTCAAATAGCAGCTTCTTTAAAAACCACTTGGGTTTTAATATTATTCAAAGCCTAATCTAATTCCGAAAGTTAAAGGAAAAGCAGCTTCTGTTTTATTCTCTTCAAATAAAGACAGCATACTATAATTGGCAAAAACTCCTATATTTCTATATCCTAATCTTGCCGTTGCCGTTACTTTAAACGGATTCAAATTGTATTTCCCCTTTGCTACGTCTTTTTGATCTCCACCAGAGCCATCATACTTTTGTACCGTCTTAGATGTCATTCTCACACCACCAATTACACCAACAGCCAAATGCACATTGTTTGATTCATACTTTGTAGTGTTAAACTGTAACAATACTGGTATGTGAAAATACCACGCTCTCAATTGATTTTTACTGAAGTTTTTTGTAGTATCCATTATACCTGCAGTTGAGTTTTCATCATAATTCAATACATAATTATTTTTAAACCCATATCTAGAATGTTCAAAACCTAAACCTGTTACTAGTCCAACATGTTGTGTTTTAAATGGTAATTCAAATTGTGCAAAATTGAAGGCAAAATTAAATGATTCTGACGGATCAATTTCTAAAAACTTATCAGAGTTGAATTTTAATCCACCAGCTGAATTTAACATACTGTTCAATCCTATTTCAAAACCAGACCAATGTCCAAACTCTGCGCATCCATTACACTCATTCTCTTCACCATCATCATCTACTAATAGAGTATCTGAATTGTTGTTTCCGTGATTAATAATAATAAATTCCGTTTCACCTACATTAAAACGAGTCGTGTCAACCGCTTCTTCTGATGTTTCAATTTCTACACTTTTATTTTCTTCTTCTGTCTGTGCACTAAGATTAAATGCTATTAAACTAAGTACTGTAAATATTATTGTTTTCATAATTTTTTATATTTAATCTATCCTATTGTTAAGGATATAAGTTGTTTTTATTAATCAGTTGGCCAAACGTTTATTGTTTTGTTGATTGTAGGACGCAACAGCAATTAAAAAAGTTACACTTAAAATAAAATTATTTTAAAATTGTTTCGAAACACCAGATAATAATGGATATTTAGATTAATCTCTTATTTTTATTTAGTCAATATAACCTTAATGAACCAATTTTTTTATCTTTGCCTCAGATGGAAGACATTATCTATATCAATCGAAAAACGGGTCAACAAGAAACTGAAATAGTTAAAGGACCTAAAACAATGCGTTACATTTACAATAAACCAATGGGAAAACTAGGCCTAAGGTTATTGTTTAAACGTAAGGTGTTTTCAATGTATGGTGGATGGGTAATGAATAAAAATAAATCTACTAAAAAAATTGATGAATTTCTAAAGGTTAATAATTTAGATATGTCTCAATTTATAATGCCAGAAGGGGGTTATAAAAACTTTAACCATTTTTTTTATAGAAAGTTACAACCAAATAAAAGACCTATTGGTGCTGGTTTAGTATCACCAGCGGATGGAAAAGTAGTGGCTTTTAAAACTATTGAGTGCTGTATGGATTTTTACGTTAAAGATTGTACATTTAACTTAATTACTTTTTTAAAAGATAGAGAATTAGCCGAAAAATATGAAGGTGGAAGTATGATGGTGATAAGATTAGCACCTGCTGATTATCACCGATTTCATTTTCCTGCGGATGGTATTCCATCTGAAACAAAAAAAATTAAAGGCTTTTACTATTCAGTTTCTCCAATTGCTTTAAAGCAAAACATGAGAATATTTTTAGAAAATAAAAGAGAATACTCCACTCTAAAAACTACAGAATTTGGTGATATCTTATTATGTGATGTTGGTGCTACTTTAACTGGAAGTATTATCCAAACCTACACAGACAATCAACCTGTTAAAAAGGGAGAAGAGAAAGGACACTTTGCTTTTGGCGGTTCAACTGTAGTTGTTTTATTCGAAAAAGGTAAAGTAACCATTGATGCTGATTTATTAAAAAACACTCAAAACGGATTTGAAACTACGGTAGAAATGGGTGAAACAATTGGTCACTAATCTATTCATTTTTTCTTAACCTCAATTCTTAACTGCTTTTTTTAGTCAAAAGCATTACCTTTGTACTATAATGAGCAATACAAAAATCAATATTCGTAATTTAAGTTTTGATGAATTAGTTGAAAAACTAATCTCAATTGGTGAAAAGAAATTTAGAGCCAAACAAGTTTATGAATGGATTTGGAAAAAAGGAGCACGCTCATTTTCAGACATGCATAATGTATCTAATAAAATTACTGAAGCCTTAGAAGCTGAGTACTTTATAGACGCCTTAATAATTTCTGACGAACAAAAATCAAATGACGGCACAATTAAGGTAGCTTTTAAGTCCTTTGATGGACATATTACTGAAGGTGTGTTAATTCCAACAGAAAATAGAGTTACGGCTTGTATATCGTCTCAAGTAGGTTGTAGTTTAGCCTGTACGTTTTGTGCCACTGGGCGTTTAAAGTTAATGCGTAATTTAACTGCTGGAGAAGTTTATGACCAAGTCTTATTATTGACTAGGTTATCTGAAGACGCATACGGTCAAAAATTAACCAATATTGTATTAATGGGAATGGGTGAACCCTTATTGAACTACAAGAACGTAGTACAAGGATGTAATATGATTTCATCACCAGATGGTTTAAATATTTCACCACGTAGAATTACATTATCTACAGCCGGTATTGCCAAAATGATTACAAAATTAGGTGATGACGGGGTTAAATTTAATTTAGCCTTATCATTACATGCTGCAGACGAAACCAAACGTAGTAAAATAATGGAAATTAATGACACTAACAACTTAGATGTGTTAGCTGAATCATTAATCTATTTCCACCATAAAACAGGAAGTAGAGTTACTTTTGAATATATTATATTTAAAGACTTTAACGATACATTAAAAGATGCTAGAGATTTAGCTAATTACTGTAAGAATTTACCTGTTAAAGTAAATATCATTGAGTACAACCCTATTGATTCTGGTATTTATGAGCAAGCCAACCCTGATAAAGTAGATGCATTTGCAGATTTTTTAGAGTCGAAAAATATCATTGTTCACGTGCGTAGAAGTAGAGGAAAAGACATTGATGCCGCTTGCGGTCAATTAGCCAATAAGAATGGCGCAATTGAATTAAAAGACAGATCATTGAAAGCTTAATTAGGCCAAGGCTAAAGAAACAGCTCCAAAAATCACCAATAAGAAAAGTATTAATCTAATGCGCATAATAGTTGTTTTATATATAAGTAGTAACTTTAATTTTGTTACTCTTATAAACTATTAGACAATAGTAATACCAAATTATTTAACAGTCGGCTTAACGTAATAGATAACGATCGTATTGTCGGTTGATATACTCAATTAAGGTATTTTATTTAGAATTTGTTACCAAGATTAAAATTGGTCTATTTAGTGTTTTATAATTCTTTAAACTTCCTATAAACAGATTCATTAAACGCCTTACACTTTTTTAATTCTGATTCAAGTACAGCATCATTCTCTTCAGGATATGAAGTCGCAGATTCAGAATAAATCTTATAATTAGAATATCCATTTGGAGTCACTGTACCATACATATTCATAATAGAAAACATAGCCCATTCTTTAGTATTGGGGTTTAACAAATCTTTACTCCATATAAAGGGTGATGTATCACTATTTAATTGATTCAATAACGTTTTAGAGATATCTATTTGTGAACCCAGTTTATCAATCACTTTCCCATGACTAGACTGTTTTAAAGCACCACCCATAAATAAAACTGGAATATGAAAGTACTCATCTTTATAAATATCTTTGTTGACAAAATTAGTCTTACCATGGTCAGAAATAAACACAACTAAAGTGTTTTTATAATTAGGTAATTTTTTTAGTTCATCAATAAAAATTTTAATCTGTTTATCTGCATAACGTAAACTACTCGCATATTTACTGTCTGGATATTCCGCCATCATTGGTTCAGGCATATCGTAAGGCGAATGTGTGCTTTGTGTGAACAAACCATAAATGTAAGGAGATTTAGCATTTTTAATCTCAGATAAAAAATGTGGAAACATGGCTCCATCATGATATCCAAGATATCCTTTTGGAGTCAGTTCTGGTAAATCATCTTCATCATAAATAGATTGAAATCCAATTTCTTTTAAATAACCTCCGATATTACCATATTCTAAAGACCCCCCAAAGTAGTATGCAGAATTGTAGTTATTCAATGATTTTACAATAGAAGGAATTTTTCTACACTTTGCTAATTGGTGACTGATAGAAATACGTGGAATTGTTGGGTAGCCACTAAATATTGAAGAATGACCCGTTTCTGAAGTACTTGAAGTGGCATAAATTTTAGAAAACAAAACACCTTCTTTAGTGAGTTCATCAAAATTTGGAGTTATTCCAGTTTTGCCCCCCAAACAACCCATCAGTTGAGCTGACCAACCCTCAAGGGTAATAAAAATAATATCTGGCGTAGTAGATTTAAACAGTCTAACAGAATCAACATCTTCATAGGCATACAACTCATTAACTAACTGAATAGATTCGGCTTCTGAAAGAGAAGTGAAGAACTTTTCAGAGTTAGATTTATTATAATTGATAGACACTTCTATAAAACTCCACGTAGAGTTTACTGACAAATCATTTAAAATTTGTGAATTAGAATAATAGGCATTAGTAATACTGATTGGGATCGGTTTAATTCCGCCTCTAGCAATTAATACAAAACAAAAAATACCAACTAAAAAACCAAACGTCAATTTTAAATAAGGAAAACGTTTAGGATGTTCTATCTGAGCAGTTTTTCTGAATATTAACTTATATAATACATAAATTAATATTATCTGAATACTTAAATATAACAAAAACCACCATGTAAATTCACCAAATGCAGTTCTGAATATTTCAGATGGTGTCGTTAGGTGAATAAATATTTTAGACGTCAATTTTGAACGCCATTCGGTATATGAAACCAATTCAACACTATAAATTATTGACGTCAGAACACCCAAAATAAAAGTAATCCATTTTGAAATTTTTAAATAAAGTTTAGGTGATTTAATTAACTTAAGTTGATGAAAAAATAGAACTATAAATGGAAGAGTTACAAAATAAGCTGCAGTAGAAAAATCAAGCTTGAACGCATAAATAGGCAAACGTAAAAGTTCTGATATAGAAGATTCAAAGTCTTGATGAAAGTGAATATAAAATAATACCCTCTGAAGGATAAAAAATAACATCCAATACAAGAATAACTTACTAACTAATACAAGAGTTGTTTTCATACTTAATAATTACTTTGAAAACTACTTACTGTAGGCTTTAAGTTTTTGACTACTTGTTAACTTTCCATTTTTATCATATGACTCCGACTTTACCATACCTACTTCAGATGAATACCATTCTTTAGAGGTTGTTTTAATAGACATAAAAGACATGTCCATATTCGTTTCACTAGTAATTAAGGCACAGTTGTATGTTCCTGCCTCAGTCGTCACCGTTTCCATTCTTTCCACTTTTCTATTTACCACGTTAACTGTCATTAATTCAATGCCACTCATTTTCATTTTAATATAACCATCATCCAATTTTTGGCCTATGACTAAATCTTTTGGTAATGAAATTTTAGATTGTTCCAACTCTATAGTCCCTTGACCACCCAAAGCAGCTAAACTTTCTTGAGGAATAAAGGTAGACATGTCAAACGTTAGCACACCATCATCACATACATAAGTGAATTCTTGTTTAAAAGGAACTTCATCTTTTTTGGGTTTTGCTGAAATACCAGAAACGTCCATCACATACTCTGTTTTAGTTCCTAAAGAATTTATTTCTTTCACTAACATAGTTGTTGTTCCTGTTAGCTTATCTTTTTTATCAAATTGGTCATACGTCATTTTCATCCCTTGTTCTAAAGGATAGTAACTTTTACAATCGTCAGTAGATGATTGTGTTAAAGAAAAACTTAATAAAGCAATTAACAATAGACCGGCTGATATTGACTTCATAATAAATTTATTTACACACAAATATACAAAATAATTTTTCAAGGTCAGTTTTAAGCAGTGAGTTAAAGTAGAAAACCGTTGTTAAATTTTTTACATTAATTAGCTTTTTTGTTTAAGGAGTATAAAATGTATAAATTATATTGTATTTTTGCATTGAAATTTAATTTCGATTTTATCGGACAAAAATATATCAGTAATGGAAAACACTATTAATATCGCTGAAGTTTTAAAAACTTTAGGATTAAAGAAAGAAAACAAAGGAGCTTCAACAGGAGCAACTTGGTTTGACACAAAAGGAACAAAAGTTGATTCTTTTTCTCCAGTTGATGGAACTTTAATTGGTTCTGTAAACATGGCAACTGCAGCTGATTTTGAAGCTATTGTTGTAAAGTCTCAAGAAGCATTTAAAGATTGGAAAATGGTTCCTTCTCCAAAAAGAGGTGAAATTGTTAGACAATTAGGTGAAAAATTAAGAGAAAAGAAAGATGCCTTAGGTGCTTTAGTTTCTTATGAAATGGGAAAATCTTTACAAGAAGGTTTAGGAGAAGTTCAAGAAATGATTGACATCTGTGATTTCGCAGTTGGATTATCAAGACAATTAGACGGATCTACTTTACACTCTGAAAGACCATTACATAGAATGTATGATCAATATCACCCAATAGGAACTGTAGGAATTATTTCTGCATTTAACTTCCCAGTGGCTGTATGGTGTTGGAATACTGCTTTAGCTTGGATTTGTGGTGATGTTTGTATCTGGAAACCTTCAGAAAAAACACCATTAACTGCTGTAGCTTGTCAAAACATAGCAAATGAAGTTTTTGCTGAAAATGATGTACCAGAAGGTGTTTCATCTTTAGTAATTGGTGATGCTGAAATCGGTAAACAAATGACTTCTGATAAAAGAATTCCTTTAGTTTCTGCTACTGGATCTACAAGAATGGGTAGATTAGTTGGTGAAGCTGTTGCCAAACGTTTAGGAAGATCTTTATTAGAATTAGGTGGAAATAATGCTGTAATTATTACACCATCTGCTGATTTAAAAATGGTAATTCCAGGTGTTGTATTTGGTGCTATCGGAACTGCAGGTCAAAGATGTACATCTACAAGACGTTTAATTATTCACGAATCTGTTTATGATAACGTAAAAGAAGTAATAGTTAACGCTTATAAACAAGTGAAAATTGGTAATCCATTAGATCAATCTAACCACATGGGACCATTAATTGACAAGGAATCTGTTGCAGGTTACTTAAACGCAATTAAAGCTGTAAAAGCTGAAGGTGGAACTATGTTAGTAGAAGGTGAACAATTAACTGGTGAAGGTTTTGAATCTGGTTGTTTCGTTTCTCCATCTATTGCAGAAGTTGAAAATCATTATAAAATAGTTCAAGACGAAACGTTTGCACCATTATTATACATCATGAAGTACAGTGGTGATGTTAACAATGCAGTTGCTTTACAAAATGGTGTTGCTCAAGGATTGTCTTCTGCTATCTTTACTGACAGTGTAAGAGAAGCTGAGTTATTCTTATCTCAAGCAGGTTCTGATTGTGGAATTGCAAATGTAAACATTGGAACATCTGGTGCCGAAATTGGTGGTGCTTTTGGTGGTGAAAAAGATACAGGTGGTGGACGTGAGTCTGGTTCTGATGCTTGGAAAGTATACATGAGAAGACAAACAAATACAATCAACTATTCTACAACGTTACCATTAGCGCAAGGAATTAAGTTTGAATTTTAATAAAATGGGTCAGTTCTAGTGTTTTTGTTTTAAAAACATATCGAGAACAACATTTTTAAAATAATATTAAAGGCTATCTATTCATTTAGGTAGCCTTTTTATATACTCTAATTTGGGTGTATCACTACAAACATTGGCAACGGCAAAATCTACAACAGCCTCTCATTTTAAAAAGGAGACAGAGAGAGATTAAAAAACACAATACAACCAAGGGAATCAAATTAAGTACACCAGGAACGAACAACATAATGTCACCCCAAAGGTTTTTATTACAAACACAATTCCTTAACCATCCAACGTACAACTTAACACTTCTATTTTAACTGTAAATACTACATTAAAGTATTTGGCTTTGTCTGAAAACAATTAGGCACAAAAAAAACCTTTACCTATTTACATTTAGACTGTTCAGCAATTTTAATTTTTACACTTCTTTTAATATCAAAAAGCAGTTTAAAACTGGTTAAATTAACTTTATTTCTCCAATTTACTATAAACATGTATTCATCAAGTATAACAGCTGGAGTTACTTGCCTAAATGCTGAAAGGAGGTGTTGATTGATTCCCAAATTAGAAATAAAAACACCTTTTAAAGCATTTGAAATGTCTAAATAATCATAGTCATTACCACTAAAGGAACAAAGTCTAAACTCATTTTCACCAAGATAATCTAAGTGTTTGTCAAAAAGTCGTTGTTCTAATTTTTTTAAACTCTGTTCGTAATACTTCTCAACTCCTACACGTTTAACTCCTTTTACATCAATACTTTTATGTTGTTTACTAATATTATAAAAGCTATCATAATTCAAGTCATCAAAAATAATTTTAGTTCTTATTGCTTCCTTTTCCAATTCTTTTCTTGAAAAAGCAAGACAAATTCCTTTGTATTTATGTCCATAATTATCCCACATTCGTGGTTTTAAAAACCCATATTTTTCAATTGGTAAATTGTTTCGTTTATCTTCATCTTTTATTTCGTTGTTCTTACAAAAACAGACTTGTTTTGTTTTTGATAATCTCTTTTTAAATAAATCTTTTACTTTATATGCATTATCTTTATCCTGAGGTGCTGAAGCTTCATGTCCTCCGTCAGAGTATGAATACCAATCCTCCGAATTTTCAATTGGATCTATAGAATTTTTGCGGGGAGATAATCGAATTTTTTGACCTCTTAAAATAAAGTTTAACGCAGTTTCTACTGTTGTATAATGATAAACAGTATCATCACTTTTAAAAATTTCTGGGATATTTTTTATTTGCATCATTATTTTATTTAATTATGTTCTAAGATCACTATTTCATGAACTGTCAACTTTTGTACTAAATGTTGAAATAATGTCATAGGGTATTCTTTAATTTTTATAATATCAAATATAACATAAAAACAGCCCGAGTTAAAACTCAGGTTGTTTTTTAAAAATTAACTATTTATTAGGTATTACTTTGCTTTAAAAAATGGCTCTAAACCAAAGAATATCATAGCTGGAAATAAATGCATTGGAATGGCTAATGCCGGAAATAATTCTGGAAAATCTAATTCTAATGGCAAATCCATTAATAAGGGGCTAAGAATACTTAGAAACGATAAGAGTATGATAACTAAATTCAACACCCCTTTACCGTTTGGTTTACCAATTTTTTCAAGTAAAATATAACCAATAGCCATAAATAGGCACCCCATGATAGACGCTCCAATTATTGAGCCTGCGTTAATCACCGAACCAAAGTCTACGAAATTTAAGTTTTGATACACATTCAAATAAATAACACTTGCAATTGCAGACAATACACCCGCAAGAACACCATGGATTAGATTAGCTTTCATAACTTTATTATTTAGTAACATGAATAGTAACATCTAATTCAATAGCATTAGACACCTTTTTAGACATTCCTTTCATTGTTCCAATTTTAAAATCCATACGGTTAACCGAGAATTTTGATGTAAACATATCGTTAGCAAAAGAAAATGGAATTGATAGTTCTTTAGTTACACCATGAATAGTCATGTTTCCAGTTGCAGTATATCCAGCTGTTGTTTTTGTAAATGATTTTGCTTCAAATGTAATATTTGGAAATTGCTCAGCATCAAACCACTTATCACTTACTGCATGTTTATTTTTTGTTCCATTCCCTGTATTTATAGAACTTACAGCTACTGCAAACGACACTTTAGACGCTTCAAGATTAGCTTCATCAAATTGAATACTTCCTTTTAAATCTTTAAATATTCCTTCCACTTCTGTTCCTGAAAATTTAATAGAATGATTATCAGCTATCTTTAAGTTTACTGATTCACTGATTGTAAAAGCCGATAATATAATAATAGCTCCTGTAATGATTAAATAATTTATTGTTTTCATAATTCTTTTATTTGTTTCTACAAATATCGAACTATTAAACGTCTTATGCATTAATCTACATTAAGAAATTTAATTAGGACTGAAATAGTGTTGATGCCAAACCTATTGGAAACCCTGCAGCAATGACTATTAGTACTATAGAAAACACTTTATCTAATAAAATATAATTATTAGAATTTCCAAAATAGGAATTATCAGGACTTTGAAATGTAAAATCAAAATCTCTACCATATTTGATAAAACTGATTTTTTTTAAGCTTAAGTCTACTAATAGCAAACCTAGCGGTGATAGAGCAAATAGAATGAATCTGGAGAAATCAGTATCGTCAATAGTAAATTCTTCCACAAAATAAAACGTGATGTTAAGTAAGGTGATACAGCTATAACTTATGATTTTAAATTTAGTCGTATTCCATTTAAAATTTCGCGAAATAACCATTATATAATTCCCAATTATAGTGAGCATTACACAAAAAGTTATAAAGTTTCCCATTTTACTCAGTAGCACCCAACCTTACCAAACTATCCACAACGGCTTTTAACATTACCGGTGGTTGTCCGTGGTCGAATCCCGCAGAATTATAGGTAGAACCTAATGTTTCAAGTGTTAATTTAGCAAACATAGCTCCATCAAACTGTCTTCTATTGGTTGGAGATTCTAATGCACTTATTTCAGTCAATTCAATTTTTTTAGACGCCTCTTGTAACGTTTTCCATAATTCTGGATCAGTCTCACTCGTTTGACGTTTAACTCCATTTTCACTGCTTATATCATTTGAAGTTACTTCAACGTTTTGCTTATTAACCGTTATACTTTGTTTATAACCACGTGCAATCACATTGTATTCATAAGACACAATTTTTTGTGTACCACAACTAACTAATAAAGTGATTAATACAATAAACAATACGTTTTTCATACTTGGATATGTTAGTCTACAATAATTAAGTAATTATTCTTTTTACCTTTTCCTAAAAGGATAAATTTGTTATTAATTAAATCAGCTTCTGTAATAACAAAATCCTCTTTTACTTTAGCTTTATTAACTGAAATAGCATTATCCTTTAAGGCACGGCGCGCCTCACTGTTTGATTTTAGAAATTCAGTTTTAGCAGAAAGCGCATCAATTACACCTAATCCATTCTTCACCTCTTCCATAGAAACTGTTGCATGAGGAATCCCAGCAAAACCATCCATAAAATCTTGTTCAGACAATTCTCTTAAATCTTCAACTGTTGATTTTTTATTGAATAAAATAGCAGTAGTTTTTTGAGCACTTTCTAACGCTTCCTTACTGTGAACCATAGTTGTCACCTCAACCGCTAAACGTGTTTGTAATACTCTTAAATGAGGTGCTTCATTATGTTCAGCTTCAATCGCTTCAATTTCTTCTTTAGTTAAAAAAGTAAATGTTCTAATATATTTTGGAGCATCTTCATCCGTTGCATTTAACCAAAATTGGTAAAATTGGTAAGGAGATGTTTTATCAGCCGTTAACCATACCGCACCACTTTCAGTTTTTCCAAACTTAGTACCATCCGCTTTTGCCATTAAAGGACACGTAAATGCAAATCCACTTCCTTTTCCAATACGTCTTACTAATTCTGTTCCTGTCGTAATGTTACCCCATTGATCAGAACCACCCATTTGAAGTTTACAGTTTAGTTCTTTATACAAGTGTAAAAAATCGTACCCTTGTATTAATTGGTAACTAAATTCTGTAAAAGAAATACCTGTTTCAATACGTTTTTTTACAGAATCTTTAGCACTCATGTAGTTTACAGTAAGATGTTTTCCTACGTCACGAATAAATTCAAGGAATGAAAAGTTTTTCATCCAATCGTAATTATTCACTAAAATAGCTCCATTTTCTGAGTCATTAAAATCCAGAAATCGAGATAATACACCTTGAACACCAGCAATGTTTTTGTTTAAAGTCGCCTCATCTAATAAGTTTCTTTCGTCACTTTTTCCTGAAGGGTCACCAACCATTCCTGTTGCTCCACCTACTAATGCAATAGGTCTGTGACCAGCATTTTGCATGTGCTTAAGCATCATAATTGGAATTAACGAACCAATGTGTAAAGAATCAGCAGTTGGATCAAATCCAATATAACCCGTTACGATTTCTTTAGCTAATAATTCTTCAGTTCCAGGCATAATGTCTTGCAACATTCCTCTCCATCTTAGTTCTTCTACAAAATTTGTTGGCATTGTGTGTATTTTTAAAGGTGCTAAATTAATGAATAAAACCTGATAAACAAAAAAGAGGACGCTTAATAGCGTCCTCTTTTAATATTATTTTCAATGTACATTACTGCACACATTGAAAAATTAATTATCCTACTACTTCTTCAGCAGCAAAGTGGAAATTACTTTCAATTTGAGCATTTTCATCAGAATCAGAACCGTGAACAGCATTTTCAGCTTTAGATTTAGCAAATGCTTTTCTAATTGTTCCTTCAGCAGCATCAGCAGGATCAGTAGAACCAATTAAAGTTCTAAAATCAGCCATTGCATTTTCTTTTTCTAAGATCATTGCAACGATAGGTCCACCCGACATATAATCAACTAGTTCTCCGTAAAAAGGTCTTTCGCTGTGTACTTCATAAAATTCACCAGCTCTTTCTTTGCTTAAAGTAGTTAATTTCATTGCTTTTACTTTAAATCCAGCTTCAATAATCATATCAATTATTTTTCCTGAATCACCATTAGCTACAGCTTCTGGTTTAATCATTGTAAATGTTCTATTAGTTGCCATCTTGTATTATTTTTTTGCAAAGATAACTATTTAATAGATTATCACAAAATTTATTCTTTAAAACAATTTTAAGTAAATAAGTAACCATAAATCATTTAATACCAAATACTAATAAACCAATTCAATTTAATAGACTTATCACTAAAAAATGGCTCTTAAATAAAAATTACGAGCCATTTTTTATTCTATAGGATTAAACAAATCCCTGATTACAATTTTCAAAGTGCATGTATTTTCTTCACCTGTAGATTGATCAGGTTCAAAATTATTAATCAAATGAATTTATTTTAAAAACTTCCGAAACCTTTTAGCTTTACATTATAATCCTTCAATAAAATCTTTTATACTGTTTGCGAAAAGTACTGGTTCATGAAACATCATATAATGTCCAGAAGCATTAAATGTAATACTCGTAAGGTCATCAGTACCAATATTATCAATTACTTCTTGCCTTAAAGTTTTAGAAACCGCAAAGTCATATTCTCCCCACAGTAATAGTACTGGTAAATTAAAACTTGAAAGTGAAGAAGTATAATTAGATTCTACTATTTCAGTAAATAATTGTCTATTACTTTTAATGGCCCTTTTGGTAAATTCAAAATCTTCTGCATTGTTAATTTTTACTGTTACTTCTGGTATTTCATTTACCACTGCATAAGCAATTGAATTAGCTTGATTTGGGTCAGCTATTAAACCTTCTTTGATTCCTTCCCAATAATTTGTGTTTTCATTGGCAGAAATTCGTGCATCAGCTTCTCCATTAATGTCATCAATCGTTGTTTGATGAAAAATTGTACCATTATGAGCTCCTGCGGCATCTATCCATCCTTTTATTTTTGCCCTACGGGTATTATCGTTAAGATATGCTGCTGTCAACATTCCTCCCCAACTATGTCCAAATAAGATAATTTCTTTACCAGGATATTTACTTTTTAATTCATTAACAACAGCGTCACAATCATTAACATAAGTTTCAATTGTAAATAACGATTTTTTATTTCGCCCAACGGATTGCCCTGAAGCTCTTTGCTGCCAATAAGCTACTTGATAATCAGTTTCAAGCGACAAAAACCCTTTGCCACATTTATAGTTTCTAAAATCGAGTACATTAGAACCAGGCCCTCCATGAACTGCTAAAATTATGTAGCCTGAATTTTCATTACCATGAACCCAAACCGGCATTGTTTCTTTATTTGTAAAAACAGCAATTGTTGCCTTTGGGTTAAATTTTTTAGCTTTCTTTTTATTACATGAACATGTTATTAACACACTCATTAAGAATAATATAATAAATTTATTTTTCATATTTTTAATTGTATTATTGTAACTCAAAAAGTGCACGCTCTAAAACCTCATCTTTCGTTTTATCCAATACATCTAAAGCAACTGGAATATCTGGTTCAAATCCATTATCTAAATGCATATCATTACCCGCATCATCCACACCAATAAATTCACTAATAGACATATTCCAAATCCATCCGTTTGTTAAATAACCACTCCCCACAGAGCCGCTACCACCACCAGTTCGTTGCCCAACAAACCTAACGTTTGGCATTGGGCTTACAGAATAACAAAATGTAGTTCCTGCACTATACACGTACCTATCCGTACACACTACAACTGGTTTTAAAAATTTACTTTCTGAAGTTGCCGGTTTTAAAACAGCTGGACTTTGTACAAAATCACTTGCTCCAGGCCCTGTCTTAAAATTTTCATACCCAATATTAACTTGTCCATTCGTTAAATATGACGCAACCTTTGTCGCCAAAATAGGATCTCCACCGGTATTTTGACGGACATCAACAATCAACCCTTTAGCAGACTGGAATGAAGCAAAAACCGTTTCTAATTCTTCATCAGTAATTGCTACATTAAATGAAGGAATCCACAGATAAGCAATCTCATTACTTTGAGGTAAAAAGCCATAAACTAAACGTGGCAACGGTTGATCATCTGTTTCAGATTTTAAAACTTTAATACCTGGTGCTACATTTACACCAATATAATTATCAATCATAATTCCAAAGTCAAATCCTGTTTCAAAACTTGATATAAAATCATAACCTTTGTATTGAACAACCTTTCCAGTCATCTCTGGAACTTGTAAATTAGTATGTCCATCTTTTAAGTGTTGTACAAATACATTTAACACGCCTAATAAAGAATCATCAGTCATTTCATCATACACAAAAGGCGTTAAAGAATCCACTAATTTGTCTACGTCCACTTGCTTAAATTCAAGCATTCCATATTTTTCTTTTACCAATTTTGAATATTCTAGAAAAATCGCTTTTTGATTTGTTTTAGCATTCGGTTTCATCAATAATTTTTCGCACGATAAAAATGTAATACTAAGTGCGAATATGATACTATAATTAATTATATTTTTCATACTATTCTACTTTTTGTTGATTCTTGTTTTAGTCTTGTTTATGAAATTAAAGCGAACTCCAATTGTATGCCTAGCAATAGTTACAGGATAACCTTTTACTGTTCGGTAATTTATAAGGTCCCAGTTGTAAGAAAGTTGCCATCTTTTAGAATAATCAACTGATAAAGTAGCTTCAATTTTATTTAACTTAAAAAGAGGAGCTACTCTAAAGTACGCTAGACTAAAAGCGTTCGTAATTTTTTTATTTTGAAAATCATATTTTCCATCTTCTAAGATGTATTGAGAAGCTGGATAATTGCTAAAGCTTGTACTTTCTTTCACCAAACCTACTAAGCCTAATCCTAAATCAAAATTAACTTTCAATTTATCATTAATTTGACGTGAATATCCACCAACGACCAATAATGTAGAATTATAAAATACTGAGTTACTATTATTCCCAGTTTCTGGAAAAAGTCTTAAATTTCCTTCAAACATATTCCATTTTCCACCTAAAGTAAAGTTTGTATTTAGTTTTCGCGAATATTGAAAGGCTAACATTCCATTAATCATATTACCTTTTCCTTGATGTACCTTTGTTTTAATACTCGAATAATTTGCTCTAAAGTTTACCGACCAAAAATAATCCTTTGTACTTCTACTTGTTCCAAGTATTAAATTTGTTCCCAAACCTCCATATTGTAAATTAGAAGTTTTAACATCCTGATAACTTAATTTTGTTCCACCAATACTGATGTAACTTTTCTTCTTTACTATCCTTTTAATGGAATCCGTTTTTTGTTCTTGTGCAAAACTGGCTCCTATCGAACACAGTACAACACATAGTATTACTCTTTTCATCTAGTTTATAAATTACTAATTAAACCTATTTAGCATGAAGTGAAAATTTAAATCCTATTAAATTAACGCTAAAAGCTGGTGCAAATGTATTTTATAAAAAAATGTAAAACCTATAGAATTAAGCAAAATGAGTGTTGAATTCTGAAATCCGAACAACATTAAATCGTATTAAAAGACAAAACAACCTTAGAATTTAAGACCGAGAATTTTTAAAATTAACGGGTGTCATATTTGTTGTTTTTTTGAATGCTGTATAAAACGAACTCTTACTTTTAAAACCAACCTCCATAGCTATGCCTTCAATAGTTAAATTATTTTTAGTGTTATGAATCAATAATTCCTTAGCATCCAGAATTCTATAATTATTTATAAACTGATTAAAATTTTGTCCAATAGCTGAATTTAAAAGCGTAGATAACTTTTTAGGATGAATATTCATTTTTTCTGAAACATCAACTATAGTTAAATCTACATTTTTATACAATTGATTTTCATTAACTAATTGTTTTAATAATTCTATCGATTCATTAGTTTCGTCATCACTCAAAATTAAATCCTTTCGATTCGATTTGATTTGCTTACTACTTTCATCTTTAATTAAAGAAGGTACGTACTGTTGAAGAAACCCTTTAATAACTACCCAAAACAGTAAAACGAAATTTAACAAAAAATAAATACCATCCAAAACTACTATTAAATTGTCTATATTTTTGGACGAAATCACCAATAAAACAACTATATTTATAAAAGCTGTTCCAAAATAAATTAAAATAGCAATTGTGAAATACTTCACCCATTTCAATTCTTTATATTCAAATGATGTATATTGCTCTTTCAAAACCTTGAGATGCTTATTTACTAAACTAAATGTTTTGTATACCACAACTAAACTAAACACAACGCCAAGTAAATTATAAAAATCATACCAAAGGGAATCTGATATTTTTACAACACTATTTTCGTTAAAACATAGAATTACACTATTCATACAAATTTCTACCAGACCTGGGAATAATATCCAATATGATTTTTTACCCGAGAAAGAAGATGTGTCTCGCACGTAAACATAAAAAACAGGATAAAGTAACCAATAAAAGTTAAATGGTAAATACTCTAATTTAGGATAAAGACTTAGAATATTAAATTCGAACAATGTATCTGATGTATTGGTTAATGCAAAAAGTATAACAAAAACACCTAAAAAGAGAGATCGGTGTTTTTGCCTTTTATTTAATACCATTAAAAGAATTCCAAAGGATAAACCTAGAACCAAAAAAATAATATTTAAAGTCGATAATAGTGAATATGTAACCTCCATACAAATTTATATTTTCTTATAAAGTTAATCAATTGGATAATTAAGTAAAGCCTTCTTATTTATACTCTCAAAAATGTCAGCTAATTAACAATAAAAGTAGGTTAACTTTCAATTCTATACAAGACAGGTTTACTTGGTGAAGCATCATTTTCAAGACTTATAATTTGAATGTTCAACATATATTCACCATCTTTTATGGCATCATTCACATAAACTAATTCAGTTATTGTTTTATCTAAAATTGGATCATTAGGATAATTCCAAAACATTTTGTGCGCTTTTAATTCACCATGATCATTCTCTCTATCTACAGAAGGCAAATCAATTAATAAATGTTTTACACCCAAATCATTTAAATAAGCAATCGCCTCTTCAGTAACATAAGGTGGGTTTGTATGCGAATAATTTTTAGTTTGTTTAACTGATAAATTTGGGAGAGTTCGTATGACCAACGCTTCATTAGTTGGTTTATTTTCTAAAGCTGACATCAATAACTCAACATCAATAATCAAATCATTTTCGTCCCAAACTTTATTATAAAATGGTTTTGGTCCTACACTTATTAAATTGGCTTTGAAATGAAACTCTTTTAAACTGTCATTAATAGAATAAAACTCAGTAGAAATATGGCCTACATTTTCAGTGTGCGTTCCATTTCCGTGTGGATTAAGTTGAATGTTATTAAAATTAGTACTACCACCTTCACTGACTTTACCAATAAATCCATCTCCTACAACTGGCCAAATTTTTATCGGTTCGCAGTACCAAGCAGTTGCTCCTTTATTTGGACTAAGTGGTAAAGAAATATCTATTCCTTTTGAAGTATCAAAAAATGATGAATCGTCTAAAAATAATTTCATAAGCGTTAAAGATAAACTGTTATTTGATAAATTACAAATCCAACTTAGAAATAATTACAAAACAACTTTCTAACTAAATAAGTTAGTTTATCTTTGTTGACAATGGAACCTTCTATTAAAGACAAAGTCAAAACCTTACCAGATAGCCCTGGAATTTATCAATATTTTGATAAAAATGACACCATTATATACATTGGTAAAGCCAAGAATTTAAAGAAAAGGGTATCATCTTATTTTAATAGAACACAAGAAAATGGGAAAACTAGAGTTTTAGTAAAACAAATTGTAGATATCAAGTTTTTGGTTGTAAATACTGAAGTGGATGCACTTTTGTTGGAGAACAACCTCATTAAAAAATACAAACCTAAATACAATATTTTATTAAAAGATGATAAAACGTATCCCTGGATTTGTATCAAAAAAGAAGCCTTTCCGCGTATATTCTCTACGAGACGTATTATAAAAGATGGCTCTGAGTACTTTGGACCTTACGCATCAGTAACAATGATGCGAACTTTGTTGGATTTAGCTAAAGACCTTTACCCATTACGTACTTGTAATTATAACTTATCAAAACAAGCGTTAAGTACTAAAACCTATAAAGTTTGTCTTGAATATCATATCGGAAATTGCAAAGGGCCATGTATTAAAGCACAAACAGAAGAGGAGTATGATGTTTACATTTCAGAAATTAGAAGTATTATAAAAGGAAATGTAAAAAGCATAATCAAGCAGTTGAAAGGCATGATGCAGCAGTTTTCAGAGGACTTAAAGTTTGAAGAAGCTGATTTAATCAAAAAGAAAATTGATATTTTGTCAAAGTTTTATTCAAAATCTGCAATCGTAAGTCCAACCATTCATAATGTGGATGTAATTACATTAGTAGAGGATGAAAATGGTAAATCGGCTTATGTGAATTACTTTAAATTAAGCAATGGAGCTATAATTCAAGGCCACACGGTTGAAGTCAAAAAGAAACTAGATGAAATGCCTGAACAGATTCTACCTTTTGTGTTACAAGACATGCGAGAAAAATTTGGAACAGAAAGTACAGAGGTTATTTCGGATACACCATTTGTATTTCCTTTTGATGATCTAAAATTAAAAATTGCCCTAAGAGGTGATAAAAAAACATTAGTAGATCTATCTAAACGAAATGCGAAGTTTTTTATGCTAGAAAAGCATAAACAAGATAAATTGAAAAACCCTGAAGTAAAAACCCAACGTATTTTAGATACCATTCAAAAAGATTTACGTTTAAAAGAATCACCAACTCACATTGAGTGTTTTGATAACTCCAATTTTCAAGGTACAAATGCAGTAGGTGCTTGTGTAGTCTTTAAAAATGCGAAACCAAGTACTAAAGACTACCGTAATTTTAATATTAAAACTGTAGTAGGTCCTGATGATTTTGCTTCAATGGAAGAAGTAGTATTCCGGAGATACAAAAGATTAGTAGCGGAAAATCAACCACTACCACAATTGATTGTAATTGATGGTGGAAAGGGCCAATTGAGTTCAGCCGTAAAAGCATTAAATGACTTAAATTTAAGAGGAAAAATAGCTATTATTGGTATCGCTAAACGATTAGAAGAAATATTTTTTCCAGGTGACTCCATTCCAATCTATTTAGACAAACGTTCTGAAAGTTTAAGAATTATTCAACAATTACGAAATGAAGCCCATCGTTTTGGAATTACACATCATAGAAACAAACGTTCAAAAGCTGCTTTTGGAACCCAATTAACAGACATAAAAGGAATAGGTGAAAACACGTCAAACCAATTACTAACCCATTACAAGTCTGTCAAACGAATCAAAGAATCAACTTTAAAAAGCCTTGAAAATGCCATTGGTAAATCAAAAGGTAAACTAGTATTTGATTATTTTAAAAAATTAGAAACTCCAACTGAATAGTTATGATAAATATTTTTACGCCAGAATACTTTATGAAAGAAGCTTTGAAGGAAGCTCAAAATGCGTACGCAATGGGAGAAGTTCCAGTAGGCGCAGTTATAGTTTCAAATAATGTTATTATTGCAAGAGCACATAATTTTACGCAGAAATTAAATGACGTCACAGCTCATGCTGAAATGTTAGCCATTACATCAGCTGCAGAAGCGTTGGGTGGGAAATACTTAAAAGATTGTCAATTATATGTCACACTAGAACCTTGTACCATGTGCGCTGGCGCATTGGCTTGGGCGCAAATTGGTACTATCTACTTTGGCGCAACTGATGAAAAAAGAGGAGCTGGCCGTTTATCAGAAAACATATACCATCCTAAAACAAAAATAGAATACGGTATCATGAAAACTGAATGTTCTAACATTATAACCTCATTTTTTGAAGAGAGAAGAGACTGACCTTATAAACTAACTTGATTTTACTACATTTGTAACATGCCAATTCTAAAACAAAAACTAACTTTCAAAAAGAAAGAACGCCTAAGTTCTAAAATATTGATTGATGAGCTTTTTGAAAAAGGAAAAAAGTTTAAATCTTATCCATTTATAGCAACTTACCTTACTCAAGATTCAACTGAATCTCATTGGGACTCTCCAGTTAGAGTTGTTATTACAGTTCCGAAACGAAAAGTGAAGTTTGCTAACAAACGTAATAGAGTACGTAGGCAACTTAAAGAAGCTTACCGCTTAAACAAACCTGAATTTTATTCTCAATTAGAAGAGAAAAACACAAATTTGGCACTATTTTTAATCTATATCGGCAAAGAAAAAGAAGACTATACCTTCATAGACAAAAAAATAAAGTTACTTTTAACAGACTTAGTAAAGCAATTATGATACACTCAATGAAATATATTTTACTCCTATTTGTAGGATTAACAGCTAGTTTAAGCTTTGCTCAAACAGATGAAGATAATACCAATTTCGAAATTCTTAAAAATTTAGAATTGTTTGAAGCCGTCTATAAAAATGTTGATCTGTATTACGTAGATGAATCCAACCCTGGTGAATTAATGCGTACTGCAATTGACGCTATGTTGGCTGAACTTGATCCTTACACGAATTACATTCCAGAGTCAAAAATGGAAGATTATAAATTAATGACTACAGGTCAGTATGGTGGTATTGGTGCTGTTATTAGATTAATAGGTGACAATGTAGGAGTTGTTGATCCTTATGAAGGCTTTCCGGCTCATAAAGCGGGTTTAATTGCGGGTGATGAATTCATTGAAATTGATGGTAAAAATGTAGAAGGTCTATCAACATCTGAAGTGTCTACTAAATTAAAAGGTCAACCTGGAAAGGAAATAACTGTAAAGATAAAAAGAGGAGAAGCCATTAAAACGTTTACGTTTAACAGAGAGGAAGTGAAAATTTCTGCAGTCCCTTATAGTGGGATGGTAAGTGATAAGGTTGGTTATATAAAACTAAACTCTTTTACTAAAACCGCTGCAAAGGATGTATTTGATGCTTTTACCAAATTAAAGAAAGACCATCACATGGAACAATTAATTTTTGATTTGAGAGGAAATGGTGGTGGACTACTTGTACAATCTGCTCAAATCGTCAACTATTTTGTGGATAAAGGATCAGACATAGTAAGTATTAAAGGTCGAATTTCATCTGACAATAAAACATATACAGCAAAAGCAAATCCTTTAGATAATCAAATTCCTATTGTAGTTTTAATTGACGGTGGTTCTGCTTCTGCAAGTGAAATTGTTTCAGGATCATTGCAAGATTTAGATAGAGCAGTTATAGTGGGGAAAACTTCATTTGGAAAAGGATTAGTTCAACGTCCAATGGACTTAACATACAATGCAAAAATAAAAGTAACCATAGCAAAATACTATACACCTAGTGGAAGGTGTATTCAAAAGTTAGACTACTCTACCAAAAAACTGGGAGAAAAAGCAGGCGAAGTTGATGAATCTACTATCTCTACTTTTAAAACTAAAAACGGAAGAACAGTTAAAGACGGTAGGGGTGTTGAACCAGATGTTACCATAGAAAATAAATCATTTAGTAGATTAACTGCAACCTTAGTAAGAAATGATTTGATTTTTAATTTTGCTACAGATTATCGCGTAAAAAATGAAACTGTAGCTAATGCTAAATCATACAAATTTACTGATGCTGAATATATCGAATTTACAAGCTACGTATTAAGTCAAGAGTTTGATTATACAACTGCTTCAAGCGAATACATGAAACGTTTGAAGGAAGTAGCAGAAGATGAAGGGTATTATGAAGATTCAAAGCAAAATTTTGATGAACTATTAGAATTTTACAAACCATCAAAAGAAAGGGATTTAATCAAATTTAAAGATGAAATAAAATCACTTTTGGAAGATGAAATAATTGGAAGATACCATTATCAAACCGGAAGAATTCAGCATGCTTTACTTGATGACTCATATATCTTAGAAGCCATTAAGATATTAAATGACTCTGAACGTTATCATCAAATATTGGGAACTCAAAACTAAAGCATGTTTGATAAGTGGCTTAAACTACCTGTGCATTACTACTTACACTTAACTGCATTAAGTTTACTTGTTGTTGGCGTTGCATTGTCAAATGTTTTAATGAGTATTGGTACCATTTGGATCATTGCCAATTGGTTACTTGAGTTAGATTTTAATACTAAATGGAAACGATTTAAAGAAAACAAAATCATTATTGCTTTCAGTATTCTATTTATACTCATGGTACTAAGCTTAAGTTGGAGTCAAGATTTTGAATACGGCCTAAAAGATTTACTCATAAAATTACCTTTAATTGCCATCCCACTAGTAATGGGCACGCGAAAAAGATTAGACCATAATATATATATATATCTTCTCTACCTCTTTATAACTTCTTTAACATTTACTACAGTTTTTAATTACATACGATTTGAAAGTACTGATTTTGGGGATAAAAGGGCATTATCTTTCTTTATTTCTCACATTAGGTTAGGAGGGATAATTTGTTTAGCAATTTTCTTAGTTGGTTTTGAAATAATTAAAAATAACATCAACAAATTAATTGCTCCCGTTTTATTATGGTTAATTTACTATCTCTATTTTTCACAAACAGTATCAGCCTATTTATTGATACTTCTATTGTCTATGACTACCTTATTCTATTTAATAAAATCAAAATTACTAAAAACTAGTCTCGTAGTAAGTATTCTCATAATTCTATTTATTACTAACTCACTTATAACAACAACACTAAATAAGACCATTGCGGTCAACACTCCTAAAATTGTTAATTTGGAACTAAAAACAGCCTCAAACCATTTTTATTTTCATGATTTAGATGCTACAAAAAGAGAGAATGGATATTTGATATGGGTAAATATTTCTGAACGCGAATGTAGAAAAGAATGGAATATTCGTTCAAAAATTAAGTTTGATTCAACCGATAACATAGGGAATAGGATTATTGGAACATTATATGGTTATTTAGCCTCTAAAAATCTAAAGAAAGACTCTATTGGTGTTTCGAAATTAAATAAAAATGATGTATTAAATATTGAGAACGGTCAATCAAATTATTTAAACAATTCAAGTTTTAATGGAAAAATAACAAAATTAACCAAACAATACTTGGCGTATTCTAAAAATGAAAACCCAAATGGACATTCGATCATTCAACGCATTGAGCACTTAAAAACAGGACTTAAAATTGTACAATCAAATTGGCTTTTGGGTGTTGGTATTGGAGATGTAAATATTGCCTTTCAAGAACAATACGCTAAAGAGAATTCAATTCTTGATCCGCAATTTAGGTTACGGACACACAACCAATTTATAACACTTTGGATTTCATTAGGCATTAGTGGACTATTACTTATCCTATATATCTTATTTAAACCGATTTTCACAAAAAACATCACATTTATAACGGTAATAATTTCAACTACATTAATATTCAGCTTTCTAACTCAAGATATGATTGAGACGCAAGCTGGAGTAACAATATTTGCTCTCTTTTATAGTTTAGGAAACTTTTTAAACACTAATAACGAGTCAAATATTAAAAATCATTACTAATTTTGGAGTAACACAGGACACATGGCAAGATTAGATAAATTCATTTGGGCAGTACGCCTTTTCAAAACAAGAACATTGGCAAGCGCTGAATGTAAAAAAAATCATGTCTTGATAAATGGTGAGGCTTCAAAACCTTCAAAAAATTTAAAAGTAAATGATGTAGTATCTATTAAAAAAGGTGGTGTACTATTTTCTTATAAAGTTTTAGCTGAATTAGAAAAAAGAGTAGGCGCAAAGTTAGTAGCCGATTATATGAAAGATGTGACTTCTGCTGAGGAAATTGAAAAATATAAAACCATGCAAATGGCCCAAAAAGTATATCGCCAAAATGGTTTAGGAAGACCTACCAAAAAAGATAGAAGAGATATTAACGATTTTTGGAATGACTAACAAGGCTATGAAACTACTTACCATCTTATTTATCCTAATGACATTACAGACATATAGTCAAAAAACTATGGAAACAACTCACTTACATGTTGGAGATTCAACTATTATAATTAATCACGAGTATCTTGTAAAGGACAGCTCTATACTATATTTAAATATTCATGAAGATGAACAAACTAGTATTGAAGCTATTAGAGAATTCAATAAAACCAACCCTGTTAATTTTACTTTTATTGAACATCATAAAACAAGGCGAATTTGGTTTAACCTGAAGAAGAAAAAATACTCATTTGACCCAAATCGAATTTACACACGAAAAGGGAGAAGAAAAACAATTGAACCAAAGCAACTATTTATTTCCAAACCTAAAGTAATTCTAAAATATATTGCAAATCATATTGTTTCAATAATTAATAGGTATGATGTCATTGTAACACTCCACAACAATACGGACGTTAACTATTCTATAAAAAGTTATTTACCTGGTGAAGACGAGTCTGAAAACACAGCAGAGGTTTATATAAATGACACTTGGGATGTAGATGATTTTGTATACACAACAGAAAAAAAGTATTTTGAATATTTAAAAACGGAAGGTGTAAATGTGATTCTTCAAAAACAATCTGGTTATGTAAATGATGGTTCTTTGTCTATTTATTGTGGTCAAAAAAAAATTAAATACATTAATATTGAGGCTCAAAAAGGTCATTTAACTGAACAAATTAAGCTAATATTTATTATTGATGACATGCTACAGAAGTTAAAATAACACTACACTTAACTAAACAAAGTCAACAGAACACATTTTATTTTTAACATTATCCACATAACTTTTATAAACTTGTAAAGCAAAATGAAACCTAACTCTAACGTTTTAATCATTTACACTGGCGGTACAATCGGTATGATTAACAATCCTAAAACAGGAGCATTAACCGCATTTAAATTTGATGATTTGTATAAAGTCATCCCAGAATTAAAGCAGTTTGATTATAAATTAGACGTGGTTTCTACATCAAACCCTATTGACTCTTCAGAAATGAAAATTGAAAATTGGACAGATATTGCGAATACGGTCTTTGAAAATTATGAAAATTATGACGGATTTGTGATTCTTCACGGAACCGATACCATGGCCTTTACCGCTTCAGCTTTAAGCTATATGTTACAAGGATTAATAAAACCAGTAATTTTAACCGGTTCACAATTACCAATAGGTCAAATTAGAACTGATGGGAAAGAAAACTTAATTACTGCAATTGAAATTGCAGGTTTAAAAGATGAAAACAACAAAGCATTAGTGCAAGAAGTAGCCATTTATTTCGAGTATTCGTTATATAGAGGGAATAGATCTTCAAAAATTAGTGCCAATCACTTTGAAGCTTTTGACTCACCAAACTATACGCCCTTAGCTGTAGCCGGAATTAACATTGAATTTAACCTACCTGGCTTGTATCGTACAAACAAGACCGAATTGGAATTGTTTACCGATTTAAATTCAAATGTTGGTTTAATAAAATTGTTTCCTTCCATGTCCATAGAATCTTTAAAATGGATTTTAAATTTTGAGGTCTATAAAGCGGTTATTATTGAATCATTTGGAAGTGGTAACTCATTTAGTTCACCGCAATTCTATCAATTGTTAGAAACATACATTAGCAATGGCGGAATTGTGATAAATACAACACAGTGTAGCAAAGGGTCAGTTTCACAAGGCAAATATGAAACAAGTAGTATGTTTAGTACCTTAGGCGTAATTAGTTCAAACGATTCAACAACTGAGTCTATTTTAACAAAAACTATGTTTGCTTTAGGTAAATATGAAACAAATAAAGACAGAATTAACTTTTTAAGCCGTGATTGTTGTGGAGAAATGACAGCAAAACCATCATAATTGAATTTTTTTTTAAAAGAAAAGTAGTATAATTATAAATTTTTGTATTTTAGCAATCCGTAAAGTAATCAACACGGAAAATTAGTAATAAATTAAGTAAACAAATAATTCAAAATTAACAAAATGAAAAAAGTATTAACATTAGTAGCAGCTTACGGAGCATCAGCTTCACTATTTGCACAAGATGCAATAGATAACGCAGCAGCAGTTGCAGCCGCACCTGAAGCATCTTTTATCTATGTATTAAGAGAAAGATTTATTGAAGGTGGAGCAGAGTTTATGGGGGTTGTATTAGCCTGTTTAATTTTCGGTTTAGCATTAGTAATCGAAAGAATTGTTTACTTAAATTTAGCAACAACAAACACAAAAAAATTAGTTTCTGCAGTTGATTCAGCTTTAGCTTCTGGTGGTGTAGATGCAGCAAAAGAAGTTTGTAGAAATACAAGAGGACCTGTTGCTTCAATTTTTTATCAAGGTTTAGACAGATCTGAAGAGGGAATTGATATGGTTGAAAAATCTGTTATTTCTTACGGTGGAGTTCAAATGGGACTTTTAGAAAAAGGAATGTCATGGATTCAATTATTTATTGCTTTAGCTCCAATGTTAGGATTTATGGGTACAGTAATCGGAATGATTCAAGCCTTTGATACAATTGAAACAAATGGTGGTGTACAAGCAGATCAAATTGCAGGAGATATTAAGGTTGCCTTATTAACAACTGTATTTGGATTAATTGTAGCAATCATCTTACAGGTATTTTATAATTATTTAATTGCGAAAATTGATGGTATTGTTAATGATATGGAAGATGCTTCTATCTCGTTAATTGATGTTATGATCAAAAACAACGCAACTAAGGCCTAAGTTTAGGTTTTATTAAAAGTACTATTGTTAACTTATAAAGATATAAGAACATGGATAATAAAGTAATGTCATTAATAATCAAGATTGGAATGGGAGTTCTTCTATTAATAGGAGTAATCTTAATTTCAAACAATCTTGGTTTTGATGCAACTGGTGAAGAACCAATCAAAAATCAAGAGTTTTATAAAGAAACTTACACTTTACCTGCGGAAGAAGGTAAAAAAGCTGTTGAAGAATCAATTATACACTATGATTATGTTTTAGACATGGAACATAGTTTGGTTGTTGACATGACAAACGGAAATACATACGAGATGAAGTCTTTTGTTGATTCGAAAGGAGAAACGAAAGAAATCAAAGTTCTTGATGCAAACACAGATATTAAATCAGGTGAACTAGTTGAAGAGTTTGTTGATCCTGTTTTAGTAAATGAATATGATTTACAAAACGCAACAGGAAGTTCTATCGTATATACTCAATGGCTAATGTATGGTGGTTTAATATTAATTTTACTGTTTACAGTATTTAATATTATTCAAAACCCTAAACGTTTTATTCGTTTAGCTATAGGATTAGTATTATTAGTAATTATTACTTTAATATGTTATTATTCTGTTGACACTGTAGGAGTTGGGAAAGTTACTCAATTAAGCACGTACACTGACGCAAGTTTCCATATTAGTTCAACTGCTATTTTAATGTTTATTGTTTTAACGGTGATTGCTGTTGCAATGATACTTGTTGGAATAGTAACAGGAGCTTTACGTTATTTTCAAAAATAAAAAGATATGGCAAGAAGAGAAGGAGAAGAAATAAGTGCTGGGTCAATGGCCGATATTGCTTTCTTGCTTTTGATATTCTTCATTGTAACAACTACAATGGAATTAGAAGCAGGGATACCTCAGCAGCTTGCAATGAAAGTGGAAACACCTATTGATTGGATTCCACCAGATGTGAAGCAACGTGATGTTTTTTCAATTGCAATTAACGCAAATGATCAATTAAGAGTTGAAAAAGAAGCACATGAAGTAGAAGATATAGGCGAAATGGTATATAGTTATTATACTTCAAATATGTATTCTGAAACTGATGTCCTTGAAGCTAGATATGTTCCATACACTATAGAAATGTGTAAAGAAGCGATTAGAAATGAAAAGCTAGCATTAGTTGAAAACCCAGAAGATATTATGGTTAAGTCACGTATATTAAAATGGGAAAAAAGATTAATGGTTTGTGAAACTTTACCTGATGGTGGTTACCGTGAAATTCACGAAACTGCAGTTATTCAAGTCAAGCAAAAAGCCAAAACTACTTACGGAATGTATATTGCAGTAGTTAATGAGGTAAAGAAAATAGTTAATCAAGTAAGAGATGAAAAATGTAAAGAAGTTTTCAATGGATTGTCTTATTATGATTTAGACTTAGAGCTTGATGAAGATCAGGAAAAAATGAAAATACTACGTGTCTTAGTTCCTGAAAGAATTATAGAACCAGCAATTAAAAATTAAGAATATGTCAAAGTTTAGAAAAGAAGGAAAAAAAGGGCAACCGGCTGTAAATACTGCTGCATTACCTGATATCGTTTTTATGCTTTTATTCTTTTTTATGGTAGCCACTCGTCCAAAAGAAAAAGAACCAAATGTAGAAATACAAACACCTGGTTCATCTGTAGCTATTGAGCTTGATAAAAATGATGAAACAGATTATTTATGGGCAGGTTTCCCAGCAGACGGTGGAAGGTTAGTAGAAGTATTTTTAGATGATCAATTTAAACCTGATTATATAAATGCTATAGGACCTTGGAAATTAGCAAATAAACCTGCTGATTTAGAAGTTTATGAAGTAGTTACAATTCTTAAGATTGATGATAATGTAGACATGAAAACCGTTTTCAATATCAAAGAAGCTTTAAGAGATCCTTCAGTGAAGGGTTATAAAATTAATTACTCTACTAAGCAATTAAAAAGATAAAAGTATAATTTGAATTATTATAGCTAACCATCATCCTTTTAGGATGGTGGTTTTTTTGTGGCCTTAGCTTTAAGAATCGAGATCACTATCATTCGAATTTTGAAAAAATTTTCATGTTTTGAGTATGAAATAATTATATTTGTTTTTATGAAAAATTCGATTAACCTATTATTAATTATATTGTTAATTCCGATTGGAATGAATGCTCGGACGGAAAATACATCTGAAAAGAAACACTATCCAGAAATTAATTACGATAAGCAAGAATTTGAAATAAGGATGAGAGATGGTAAAACTTTGTTTACCCAAGTGTACTCTCCTAAAGACAAAAGTAAAACCTACCCAATACTTATGCAACGGACTTGCTATAGTGTTAAACCTTATGGAGAAGATAAATATAAAGCCAGTTTGGGTCCTTCAATCTATTTAATGGAAGACGGATATATTTTTGTTTACCAAGATGTCAGAGGGCGATATATGTCAGAGGGTGACTGGACCAATATGACTCCTAATATTACAGGAAATACTCACAGAAATAAAGTTGATGAAAGTTCTGATACTTATGATACAGTCGATTGGTTAATAAAAAATATTAAAAACAATAATGGTAAAGTTGGACAATGGGGTATTTCTTATCCTGGCTTTTATACAGCTGCCGCTTTACCAGATGCTCACCCGGCTTTAGTAGCATCCAGCCCTCAAGCCCCAATTGGTGATTTTTATTTTGATGATTTTAATCACAACGGAGCAACTACACAAAGTTATCTATTAGCCTATCCTATTTTTGGAATGGATACTCCTGGAAAAACTGATACAGCGTGGTACAAGGACCAATTTATAAATGAAGTTGCTACTGACGGGTACAAATGGCACCTAGATTTAGGACCTTTAAATAATGTAGATACCTATTATAAAGACAATTTCTTTTGGCAAGAAATAATAGAACATCCAAATTATGATGAGTTTTGGGAGCAAAGAGGTTTAATTAAGCACTTAGAAGGCGTTCAACATAACGTGCTTACCGTTGGAGGTTTATTTGATGCTGAAGACTTATATGGCCCTCTTAACATATATAAGAAAGTGGAACAAACTAGCCCTAATGCAAACAACATGATTGTGATGGGACCATGGAGTCATGGGGATTGGGCAGGAGAAAAAGGATTTCAAGCTGTCAATCACATTTATTTTGGAGATAGTATCTCCACGTATTATCAAAAAGAAATTGAGTATGAGTTTTTCAATGCTGTTTTAAAAGAAGACAGAAAACCAAATTTACCGGAAGCCTCAATTTTTGATACAGGTAAGAAAGAGTGGAGGGCCTTTGACACTTGGCCACCAAAAGAAATGATTGCAACCAATTTAACTTTTGGAGAAAAAGAATCACTTGTTATGAATGGAGAGGAAAATTCAAGCACTACATTTAATTACATTAGTGACCCAATGAAACCTGTACCTTATCGTTCAGAAATTGAAGGGCTAACCTTTACACCAAGAGCATATATGAGTGATGATCAAAGACATGCTTCAAAACGAACTGACGTTTTAACCTTTTCAACTGAAGAACTTACTGAAGATGTTACTTTGGCTGGGGAAATAATGGCTAAGCTAAATGTTATGATTAGTTCTACTGATGCTGATTTTATTGTAAAATTAATTGATGTACATCCTGCAGATCATCCCGAATATGAACATAACCCAAGTAACATAACAATGGGCAGTTATCAAATGCTGGTGAGAGCAGAAGTGATACGTGGGAGATACAGAAATGGTTTTGATAAACCAGAACCTTTTGTTCCAAATGACCCTACGAATGTAAACTTTCAGTTACAAGATGTTTTACATACCTTTAAGAAAGGGCATAAAATAATGATTCAAATACATAGTACTTGGTTTCCATACATTGACAGAAATCCGCAAAAATATGTACCTAATATTATAAAAGATGCATCAGAAGAAGATTATCAAAAAGCTACGATTACAATTACTGGGAAGAGTAAAATTGAAGTAAACAGATTGAGATAAAACAGAGTAAAAATTTACCGATTTATCAGGATCATTTATAGGCAGATTTTCCAGCGGATGATAGAAAGATGTAGAAGCATTTTAGATGGTCAATTTAAGCTTCATTGCACGTTAGTAATGGTCCTTGAAACTAGTTAAAAAAACCACAACATTTAGAAGTTTATGACGTGGTTACACTCCTTAAAGTTGATGATAATACTATCAAATAAGTCATAACAGATCGGTCCTGGAGGGTTATAAAATTAACTATTCCACTAAAACAATTAAAAAAACAAGAGTATAATTTAAATTATTATAGCCATCCATTACACCTATATTAGAATTGTTTTTTGTCTATTTTACAATAGTTTTAGAGTACTAGAATAGAATAAATTGTAAAACTAGAATCTAACAATATATCTTATAACAAAAGATTGAAACAGTATTTTCAGAAATACCAATTAAACAATCAACACCCCTGACATACCGTTGACACTTCCTACCATTAAATTTGTTCAAACAAAAATATAAAACAAATAAAATGAAAGATTCAAAAGTAATCAAGGCGTATTTAATAATCACAGGGATAATGCTCATTTATTTTGGAGCTGCAACCTTACTAACCCCAATTGAGTTAAAAGCAAGTTTTGATATAATTATACCTAACGACATCAATGTCTTAAATGATATGAGAGCCTTTTCAGCATTGTCATTCGTAATTGGAATTTTTACCGTTCTAGGCGCTTTAAAACAAAGCTTTACATACCCAGCAGTCTTAATAGCAGCCATTCAATTCCTAGCACTCGGTTGTGGTAGATTAGTGAGTGTTATATTGGATGGATCACAAGCAGATGGCAACATAATAGGTATGTCTAATGAACTTTTTTTAGGAAGTATAGGATTAATCTTAATCGCAATATATAAACAGAAATAAAAGTCCTTTCTAAATATAATGTCTAATTTGAACTATTATATGAAACTACCATTCAAAAGAATGGTAGTTTTTTTGTTATTACACCTTAACATGGAGTGATTATTGTACTATTAAAAACAAAAAATACCTTATGAAACTTATAAAACAATTAACAGGATTACTCATTTTATTTTCTACCATATTTTGTTTTTGTAGTTTTTGTACCGACAATTATCAACATAATTTTAGTATTGCCATAAATTCTAACAATCAATTGAGAGTAGAAAGTGAAAGTTGTAAAGTAGAAGATCTATCAGAATTATTGTATTATTATTTTACTGCAAATATGCACTCTGAATACAAAGAGGATTATAGTGCAGCAAGATATATAACCTATAGTAAAAATCAGTGTTTAGAAAATATTAAACGAATTGAAAAAGACACTCTAAATTTTAATCCTAAACAAAGGTTACTACGCCACAAAAGGAATTTATGTGTTATGAATTTTCTTAAAGTAACGTCAATTAGAACATTACACCCTATAGAGCTTGTACATATAAAAATGAAGGCAAAAACATCCTATAAAACATACATTTCTGTATTATCTGAAATTAAAAAAAATACGAATAGAATTAGACATCAAGTCGCTAAGAAATTATTCAACTTAAGCTATAGAAAAATAACAGTCAATCAAAAAAGCAAATTAATGCGACAGTACTTATTCATTTTAAAAGTATTAGTTCCCGAACGTATTGCGGAATCACCAGTTAAAAATTAATTCTAATCCTTATATTTTTAAAATCACTGGCTTTAACGCAAAAATTGATTCCAATTTAGAAAGTTTAGTTACTTTTAATCCAGGAATAAACTTACAACATGAAAAAAATAGCATTAATTACTGGAGCTAGTTCTGGTATAGGAAAAGCAACAGCCATTAAATTTGCGCAAGCTGGATTTGATTTAATACTCTGTGGTAGAAGAGAAGAACGATTAATCGAATTAAAGAATGAACTTTCAACACAAGTCAATATTGAAACACTTGTATTTGATGTACGACAAAACGCAGAAGTTAACATTGCTATAGATTCCCTTCCTGCCCAATGGAAAGCCATAGATGTTTTAGTGAATAATGCAGGAAATGCACATGGACATTCTACAATAGACACAGGAGACATTGCTGATTGGGATGCCATGATTGATGGAAATGTAAAGGGACTTTTATATGTTTCAAAAGCAGTTATACCTCAAATGGTAGATAGAAAATCAGGACATATTATTAACTTAAGTTCCATTGCAGGTAAACAAACCTATGAAAATGGAGCCGTGTATTGTGCTTCAAAAAAAGCTGTAGAAGCCATTAGTGAAGGCATGCGATTAGACCTTACAAAACACGGAATCAAAATTACAAACGTTGCACCAGGTGCCGTTTCTACCGAATTTTCGGAAGTTAGATTTAAAGGAGACACTAAAAAAGCCAATTCAGTGTATGAAGGTTACGAACCTTTATTAGCTGAAGATATCGCAGACGTCATAATATATGCAGCTAGTGCACCTAATAGGGTTACAATAGCTGACGTCACAGTTTATGCAAAAGCGCAATCAGCACCAACAACCATTTATAAAGATAATTAATAACCTTTTAGTGCATAAAAAAACCCTGAATCGATTGTATTGATTCAGGGTTTATATTTTTACAACATTTTATTCTTATTCAATATAACTTAATTTCACCATATTAGAAGGTCCTTTTTCTTCAATTGGAACTGAGGCAATATTAATAACTAAATCACCTTTTTTAAGTAATCCTTTTTTCTTTAAAATGTATTTACAATCTGCGATGGTATGATCTGTACTTACCATTTTATCATAGAAATAACCTTTAACACCCCAAACTAAGTTTAGTTGCGTTAAGATTTGTCTATTCTCAGTAAACACATATGTGTCTGCTTTTGGTCTTTGAGAGGATATCTTATAAGCAGTATAACCAGAGAATGTCATAGTTACAATTCCACTTGCTTCTACTCTTGCCGCTAATCTAGAGGCATTAAAACAAATACTATCTGAAATAAAACGATCTTGATTTTTTTCAGGCGCTTCTTCCTTATAATAAATTTCATCCGACTTTTCTACTTCACATACAATCTTTGACATAGCTTGTATTACCTCAACAGGATACTTACCAACAGATGTCTCACCAGACAACATAACTGCATCAGCACCATCTAAAACGGCATTAGCCACATCATTTACCTCTGCTCTTGATGGTGTAATGTTATCAATCATACTTTCCATCATTTGTGTGGCCACAATTGTTGGTTTAGCATAAGACCTACATTTCTTAATCATCATCTTTTGTAAAGAAGGAACAGTTTCCATTGGAACTTCAACACCTAGATCACCACGAGCAACCATTAAGGCATCCGTTGCAATAATAATATCATCAATATCATCAATAGCTTCAGGCTTCTCGATTTTAGCAATCACTTTTGCTGCACTACCTTTTTTAGAAATGATATGTTTCAACTCAATAATATCTCTAGCGGAACGCACAAAAGATAAACCTACCCAATCTACATTATGTTTTAAAGCAAACTCTAAATCAATTAAATCCTTTTCCGTTAAACATGGTAATGAAATGCTCGTATTTGGTAAATTAACTCCTTTTTTAGAACTTAACTTACCACCGTATAAAACTTTAGTAACTACTTCATCTTTTTTGTTAGTCGAAATTACTTCTACTTGTAATTTACCATCATCCATCAACACCTTATCTCCTACAGAAACATCTTTTGGAAAATTGGTATAGGTTAAGTAAACTTTTTCTTTTGTTCCAATACACTCAGTAGTTGTAATAATTAACTCGGCACCTTGAATTAATTCAACACCATTATTTTCAACCGTACCAATTCTAATTTTTGGACCTTGTAAATCTGCTAAAATAGCAACATTGTACTGTAATTCGTCATTAATTTCACGAATCATAGTAATCGTATCTAAATGATTTTGATGTGTACCATGAGAAAAATTTAAACGACATACATTGGTACCGTTTATAATCATTTGTTTTAATACTTCTTTGTCGTTCGTTGATGCTGGCCCCATTGTAGCCACTATTTTTGTCTTTTTATTATACATAATTCTGTGTTAAAAAATCAAATTTGACTTTGATTTAAGCTCTTCAACATTAAAGCTGAAAGCTGTTAATACGCTATCTAGCGCTTTTAGTTTCGTTAATAGATCATCAATTTCTGTTTCATAATTATTTTTGATAATTAAAAAATAATCTATTTTATCTTGTTCTGGTATTAATTTCTTAAAATTATAAGATTGATTTTTGATGACAAAAAAATTTTCTTCTGTTCGTTCATTAAAATACTCATAAAATGAAAAAAAGAATTCACCATCTTTCTTGTTCTCCATAGAGTAATCCTCAATTCTTTCTAAACTAATAGAAAGTGCTTGGTTTATTTCCCAACATAAACGGTAATCCGTGAATGAAGAACAAATTCCAATTAAATCAAAATCAAAATCTTCATCAAGTTCTAATTTAAGTTTTGCCATTGTATTGTAAAGGTAATGTTTTGTTTGGGATTCATTGAGAATAAAATAATATAACGCATAAAAAAGCCTTTCAAGATATACTTAAAAGGCTATTCATAAAGTAAAATTATTAAGGTAATAAAACCACAGTTTCTTCAGAAGTTTCTTCCGCCTCAACTTTAATAATTCCTGTTCCATTCAGCATATCTCCTGACCAAACTTCAATATCTAAAACTGCAAATCCAGCCTGGCCTAAATTAAATTTGTCCGTATAATCAAATGTCGCTTTTCCGTTAACATCAGTTATTAATTCATCATCTATAGTAATTCCTGGATGAATATTAACAGTTGGTACTGGATATAATCGTACGGTTGCTCCTTCAAATATAGTACCTGACTCATCAACTACAGTAATCACAGCAACTGTTGGTGATTCTTTTCTACAAGACATCATCATACCGACTACTAAAAGTGAAACTAGTATACTTGTTTTAACCCTAAGTTTATTCATAATATTAAATTTATAAGTTTATCCTTTTACAACTAACACAAACAAAATCACTAATGTAAAAAGCTCGTATATATTAATAACAATCACCCACCCCTAAAAGTTACACATTTGCTAAACACACAAGAAAGACAATTCTATTTAACCTAAGAAGAAATTAGTATTAAACACTATCAAATTAAGGGGTCGGGTAAAATATAATGCATAAAAAAGCCCTTTAAGATAAACTTAAAGGGCAGTATAATAAATTAAACTATTATGGTAATATGATTACAGATTCTTCTGAAGTTGCCTCAGCCTCAACTTTAACAATACCTGTTCCATATAAAGAATCTCCTGACCAAACTTCAATGTCTAAAACTGCAAATCCAGCCTGACCTAAATTAAATCTATCTGTATAATCAAATGTTGCTTTTCCATCAACATCACTAAATGCAGTGTCATCAATTGTAATTCCTGGGTGAGGACTAACAGTGGGAACTGGGTATAATCTAACTGATGCATTTTGAAATACAACTCCTGCAGTATCAACTACTGTTATAACAGCAATTGTTGGTAATTCTTTTCTACAAGATGTCATCATTCCAACTGTTAAAATTGCAACTAACATTACAAATATTCCTGTTTTAGCCATTATTCTGTTCATATAATCTAAATTTTAAGTAATTTCGCTTTATCATTTTATGATTGTACACAAATATACGTCATTAAAGTAAAAAGGTTGTACATTTAATAACAATTTATTACCCTAAAAAGTTACACTTTAGATGGAATTAAAAGAAAAGATAGAAAAATTTAACTCAGAAATTCAAGCCTTTACGGTTAAAAACAGTGAAGAGTTGGAAGCTTTTAGAATAAAATATTTAGGCTCAAAAAATAGTATTAAAGAATTATATGCTGAGTTAAAAACAGTGCCCAATGAGTTAAAAAAGGAATTTGGACAACTTGTTAATGGTTTGAAAAATAAAACTGAAGAAAAATTTAACAGTTTAAAAGAGACCATTCAATCTTCTGGATCTGATTCAAAAAAGGAAACTATTGATTTAACTAGACCAGCTGAAGAAGTTTCTTTAGGATCAAGACATCCTTTAGCGGTTGTAAAAAATGAAATCATTGAAATTTTTAAACGTATTGGATTTGTAGTGTCTGAAGGACCAGAGATTGAAGATGATTGGCATAATTTTTCTGCTTTAAATTTTCCACCTGAACATCCTGCAAGAGATATGCAAGATACCTTCTTTATCGAAACTTCTGAAGACGGAGACCGATCAAAAGAAATGGCTTTAAGAACCCATACCTCATCTGTTCAAGTTAGAGTAATGGAAAATTCTAAACCGCCGATTAGAACAATATCACCTGGTAGAGTATTTAGAAATGAAGCAATATCTGCAAGGGCACATTGTTTTTTCCACCAAGTAGAAGGGTTATATATTGACACTGACGTATCGTTTGCAGATTTAAAGCAAACTTTATTATACTTTGCACAAGAAATGTTTGGCGAAAAAGCTGAAATAAGATTAAGGCCTTCCTATTTTCCATTTACAGAACCATCTGCAGAAGTAGATGTATCCTGTACAATTTGTAATGCAAAAGGATGTAACGTTTGTAAGTATACAGGTTGGTTAGAAATTTTAGGATGTGGAATGGTTGACCCTAATGTATTAGAGGCAGCAAATATAGATTCTAAAAAATATTCTGGATTTGCATTTGGAATGGGAGTAGAAAGAATAGCACAATTAAAATATAGAGTTGGTGATTTACGTTTATATTCTGAAAATGACATTAGATTTTTAGATCAATTCAAATCTGCACATTAATATGGGATGGTTTAGTTCAAGTAAAGGAGAGACAAAGAGAACAAGTTTAGTAAACTGGGTTGCTCTAACAGAGATGTCACAATTAGATGAGATTATTGAAGAGTCAAAAACGATTCCAGTAATGATTTTAAAACATAGTACAAGATGCTCAATTAGTTTAATGGCTAAAAATGGATTGGATAAAAGTTGGGATATTGACCATGATAAGTTAAAAACTTACTATTTAGATTTATTAAAGTTTAGACCTATTTCTAATCAGCTAGCTGAAACGTTTAACATTCATCATCAATCACCACAAATTTTGATAATTAAAGATGGTAAATGTGAGTATTCTGCTACACATTCAGCTATTGACACACGTTCAATTAAAAAGAATTTATGATCAAAGCAGTAATTATAGATGATATTCAAGAAGCAATCACTGTTTTAACTTCTGATTTACAAACCTATTGTAAAAATATTGAGGTTATTGGTTCTGCCAATGGCGTTGTATCTGGAGCAAAAATAATTAAAGAATTAAAACCTGATTTAGTCTTTTTAGATATTCAAATGCCTGATGGAACGGGTTTTGATTTATTAGAAATAATTGGTGAAACTGATTTCAAGTTAATTTTCACGACTGCTTCAGATGAATTTGCAGTGAAAGCCTTCAAATTTTCAGCTATTGATTACTTATTAAAACCGATCGATCCAGATGATTTAATGAAGGCTGTTGAAAAAGTTGAGCACCAACATAATCCAACAAGTCGATTAGAATTATTAAAAGGTAATCTTGAAAATCAAAAGAAAATTGCTTTAAACACAGTTGATAAAATTCATATTGTCCAGATTGAAGACGTTATTAGACTAGAATCTGATGTTAATTATACTCGTTTTTATTTTAAAGATGGATCTAAATTAATGGTGACAAAAACATTAAAGGAATTTGATAAAATGTTAAGTGATCATAGTTTTATACGTATTCATCAATCTCATTTAGTAAATACTAATTTTATTAAAGAGTATACAAAGCAAGACGGAAAACTAGTCTTAAAAAATGGAGATAAGATTTCAGTTTCTTCTAGAAAAAAATCTACTTTGATGGATATGATTTCAAAATTTTAAAAAATTGTGATGACTAAATTTAATATAATATCAGTTTTACTTTTTAGTGTGCTAATTTTTGGGTGTACAAAATGTACAACTGATGTAGAACCAATAGAAAAACCGGTAAAATCAATTAATCCAGTAAAACTAATTAGCCCTGTATTTGATACTCAATATTCAGATGGAGCAGATATTATTGTTGAAATAAAAATTAATGATGCAACAAAAGTAAGCGGTTTAAACTTATTTATCGCGGATACTTTATATGCAGGTAATTTAAAAGTTGAATCACAAAAAATAACAATTTCAACCAAAAAGAGTAACGTAGGTTTTGTAGAATTATATCTAGCATATACGGATGAAAAAGGAACTGAACATAGAGATAATCGGAGGTTAATTGTATTTTCTGACATTACACCAAAACAACAATTTGCTAAAACAATTAACAACTATACACACAACTCAAGTTCATATACCCAAGGTTTAGAGTTTTATAAAGGAAAACTATATGAATCTACAGGTCGTAAAGGAGTTTCACTAATTGCAGAGGTTGACTTATATTCTGGAAATCAAGTTAGAAAAGTTGATTTAGCATCACAGTATTTTGGTGAAGGTTTAACGATACTGAACGATACTATTTACCAAATTACATGGCAATCTAGTGTGTGTAAATTATACGATATGGAATTTAATTCAATTGGTGAGTTTCAGTATGAAGGTGAAGGCTGGGGTTTAACAAATAATGGAAAATCTATTATTATGACTAACGGTACATCTGAAGTGATTTGGCGTAATCCCCGAACGTTTGAAATAGAAAAAACCATTTATGCATTTGCCGACCAACAAGATTATCAACTATTAAATGAAATAGAATTAATTAATGATAAGTTATTCGCTAATGTTTACACGACTAATAACATAGTTGAAATTGACACAACATCTGGTAAAGTATTAAGTGTAATAAGTTGTGACAATATTGTATTAGAAGGTCGTTTAGACGGTGCTGATGTATTGAATGGAATCGCATACAACCCACTTACTAAAAAAACATATTTAACTGGTAAATTGTGGCCAAAACTCTTTGAAGTAACCTTTGAGTAAAATTTAATCTAATGGGAAAATTATTTATTGTACCAACACCAATTGGGAATTTAGAAGACATGACTTATAGAGCCATTCGGGTTTTAAAAGAAGTAGACCTAATTTTAGCTGAAGATACAAGGGTAAGTTCAAAATTACTACGTCATTATGAAATTGAAAATAAACTAGTCTCACATCACCAACATAACGAACATAAAACAACGACTAGAATTGTAGATGAAATACAGTCTGGTTTAACTTATGCCTTAATTTCTGACGCAGGTACACCTGCCATTTCTGATCCAGGGTTTTTATTAAGTAGAGCCTGTGTAGAAGCTGGAATTGAAGTAGACTGTTTACCTGGTGCCACTGCATTTGTTCCTGCTCTAGTAAATTCAGGGTTTCCTTGTGAAAAATTTCAATATATTGGATTTATGCCGCATAAAAAAGGACGTCAAACGATTGCGAAACAAATTGCTGAAGAAATAAAAACGACTGTTTTATACGAGTCACCCCATAGAATTATAAAAACAATGAAGTTATTCTCTGAGTTTTTAGAGGAAAATCGAATGATTTCAGTCTCAAGAGAGATTAGTAAAAAGTTTGAAGAAACAGTGAGAGGTACAGCCACAGAATTAATGGCTCACTTTGAAAACAAAGCCCCTAAAGGAGAATTTGTGGTAGTAGTTGAAGGAAAGAATAATTCGCCTGTTACTCAGGAATCTAAAGCTTTTTAAAATTAAATTTTCGAGTTTCATAAATCGTAAGTAGGCATTTACGAGCTTTAATATCTTATTTAAATTTGTAATAAAAACAATACCATTATGAAAAATAGTATCCTAACAATTTTATTATTAGCTGTAAATATTTCAATTGCCCAGAAATTAGATGATAATTATTTAACAACAATCACACAAAGTATTTACAGTCCTAATTTTGATAATGCTCAAAAGTCTTTAGATCTTTTTTTTCAAGAGAATAGTGTTAAAATTATCTCAATGAATAAATCAAAAACCTCTAATGTTTCAACATTTTACATTAAAAATGATTTTAAAATTCAATTCGATTCATTGATTGAAGCTATTGGGTATTCAGATAGTAAAAACATTAAAACTACAAATTACACTGGTCAAATCTTAGAAATTGAAACTGAAATAAATTATTTAACACAAAGAAAAACTGAATACAATAAAGAGATAGAGCTTAAAAAAGATAGAAAAGAGAACTATGAAGTTCTATGGTCGGAAGTTAGACGAATTGATGACGTCATACATCAACAAGAAAAGCGACTATCTGGTTTAAAAGTTAATTCAAACTATTATATCACATTAAGTATTTATGATGATAATATTGATCTTACAAGTAGACGTATTAATTGGGTTAATATGCCAGGAGGATCTTATGATGTTTTATGGATAGAAAACCCCACTCTAGGTTTATCCATGTCAATGTATCAAGGAGGATCTCTAAAATATATGTTTACAAGAGATAAGAGTTATGCTAAATTAAGTATTCTAAAAGGCGTTAATCAACTACAAGACACTTTACCTAACTATTCAGAATTATTTCAATTTTCATTTGGACAAGATTATTATACAAAACATTTTGGAAGAGGAAAACGACAATTTTTTAATTTATACTCTGGTTATGACGTTGGTGGTGTTTTTGCTACGGGGCAACACGTGAATAGTAAATTTTTACCTTTTATAAAAGTTCATTTAGGAGTAGAATTATTCAAAAATAAATACATTTTAATAGATAATAAAATTAGCTATTTTGTTCCTTTTGTAAACAATAGAGAATTTAGAGGATTGTCATACTCTGCTGCATTTAATTTTGTTTTTTAATTGAATTAAAATTCAGAAACTTCTTCATCAATTTCAAATACAAAAGAATATTCAGTTCCATTTTCAATAGATAAATTAAATGTTCCATTGAGTTGCTCTGTTAATGATTCAATTAAAACTAAACCAAAAGAATCCGGATTATCTCTCTTTTTCCAAGTTCCACTGTCTCTGTAAATAAACTCAATTCTGTCAGTTTGTTTTAAAATTGATATTGATATTTTACCTGATTCTTTTCCAATAAAAGCATATTTAATTGAATTAGAAATAAGCTCATTAAAAATTAAAGATATTGGAACTAATGATTTAGTACTAATCTGATCAATATCGGAAACAATACTTGTTGTAATCGTTTCTTTAACAGAATAAGAAGCAATCAAGTTTTCCGATAAAGATATAATATACTCTTCTAAATCAATTTTTGATAAATTTTCTGATTGATAAATCTTTTCATGAATTCTAGACATTGCAATTACCCTATCAATAGATTCATTAAAAATCACCTTTGATTCTTCATGCGTAATGTCTCTTGATTGTAATCTTAGTAAACTTGTAATAACCTGTAAATTATTTTTAACTCTATGATGAATTTCCTTCAACATTATGGTTTTTTCTTTATTAGTTTCTTCAAGTTTTTCTGTTAAGTTAATATACTTTGTTTCTGAATATTTTGAAGAAATAACAAACTGATTAATCAAATATGAAATTAATAAAAAAACAATTATAAAGTTTACTGAAAGTGCAATTATGTCACTATTATCCAACACTTTTACAGTAACTAAATTTTCTCTTAATACAAAAATTAAGAAATAGATAATCCCAATTAAATTGAAGACCAAAATGATTCTTCCCCAAGCTTTACCTAACGTAAAAAAAGTAAAAAGTATTATCACTAGTATCCACATAGTATCCACAATATGGTGTGATTCAATATAAAGTATAAACGTAAGTTGAGTTAGTATTGTTCCTAATATAGAGAAGAATATTGCTACTAAAAAAAAAGTCTTCCTTTTTTTCAAAACTAGTATTAATACAAAAACAACAACAGTAGAAAAAAAAGTGGGGCCAGCTGAAATTTCGCCAAGGGTAGACAATGTTATTCCTAAAATAGGCATGAAAATAACTAAAAACAAACAAACTTTCCAAGTTAAATTATAACGTGCAACATCATAAAAATTGGAATATTCTGTTTTTGGTGGGGAAAATATCATAACTAATTTGAAAATTCTGTAAAGTAAAACTACATATTTATTATTGATATTAGTATTTTCGTAAAGAATAAAAAAAGAAGGACTATGAAAAATATTTTAATCAAGAATATTAAAGGTTTAGCAGGAATTTTAGAAAATAACATTAAAGCTCTTAGGGGCAGAGAGTTATCTGAATTAAAATTAATTGAGAATGCTTTTTTAGCAATAGAAGATGGTAAAATTTCATATTATGGGTCTATGGAAGATATGCAAGGTATAACCGATTGGAGAAACCTTGAAATTATAGATGCTGAGGGTAAATTTGTGTTACCCGCCTTTTGTGATTCACATACACATTTAGTATTTGCCCAAAGTAGAGAGGGAGAATTTGTTGATAGAATTAACGGTTTAACTTATGAGGAAATTGGCCAAAAAGGTGGCGGTATTTTAAACTCTGCTCAAAAATTGGCCGACATGAGTGAAGACGAGTTATTTGAAAGTGCATTAGAACGTATTGAGCTAGTTAAATCATTTGGAACAGGTGCAGTTGAAATTAAAAGCGGATATGGCTTAAGCGTTGACGCTGAACTAAAAATGTTACGTGTCATAAAACGTTTAAAAACTGTTTCTGATCTTACAATTAAAGCCACCTTTTTAGGTGCTCATTCATTTCCTCTTGAATTTAAAGATAACAAAGAAGGGTATGTTGACTTGGTAATAAATGAAATGTTACCCAAGGTAAAGGAAGAAAATCTAGCAGATTATATTGATGTGTTTTGTGAAAGAAACTATTTCACAGCTGAACAATTAGACAGAATTTTAAAGGCTGGAGTAAAGGCTGGGTTAAAACCAAAAATTCATGTCAACCAATTCTCAATTATGGGAGGTGTTGGCATTGGGGTTAACAATAATGCCGTTTCTGTTGATCATTTAGAAGAATTAGGAGATGCCGATATTAAAGCATTGCAGAATAGTGAAACAATAGCTACTGCCCTACCATCTTGCTCTTTCTTTTTAAATATTCCTTATTCTCCGGTTAAAAAAATGTTAGATCATAATATTGCCATTGCCTTAGCTACTGATTTTAATCCAGGCTCTACACCAAGTGGAAATATGCAATTTGTGAATTCTTTAGGGTGTGTTAAAATGAAATTAACACCTGAAGAAGCATTAAATGCAACAACAATAAACGGTGCTTATGCCATGGAAGTTAGTGATGAATTAGGTTCAATTACAATTGGGAAAAAAGCCAATATAATAATTACAAAAAAAATACCTTCATTAGCTTATATGGCCTATTCATTTGGAGAAAATTGTGTAGAAAAAGTAATCTGTTTTAAATAGTAATTACATTAATAATCGTATTCACTTAATTACCTTGCGTCTTGAGTGTAAAACATTACCTTTGCAAAAAATATATTCGTCATGAGCAACAGAACAGAGTTAGATAAATTAGGTGAATTTGGATTAATTAATCATATCACTAAAGATTTTAAAAACAATCAAGAATCAACTGTTTATGGAATAGGAGATGATTGTGCTGTTATTGACGCTGGTGATAAATATACTTTAATCACAACTGATATGTTAGTGGAAGGTGTTCATTTTAACTTAATGTATGCTCCATTAAAGCATTTAGGATATAAAGCTGTTGTCGTTAATTTATCTGACATTTATGCCATGAATGGTGACGCTAATCAAATTACAGTCTCTATTGCTATGTCTAACCGCTTTTCTGTAGAAGCTATTGAGGAATTATATAGTGGTATTAGAACTGCTTGTGAATTATATAATGTTGATTTAATAGGTGGCGATACCACGTCTTCTCAATCTGGATTAGTAATCTCTATTACTGCGATTGGAGAAGTTAAAAAGGATGAAATTGTTTACCGAACTGGTGCTAAAGAAAACGATTTAATCGTTGTTTCTGGTAATTTAGGTGCCGCCTACATGGGCTTACAAGTTTTAGAAAGAGAAAAAGAAGTTTATAAAGAAAATCCTAAAATGCAACCCGAATTAGAAGGTGCAGATTATGTTCTAGAAAGACAATTAAAACCTGAAGCACGTAAAGATATTATTCACTTTCTAAAGGACATGAGTATTCTTCCAACGTCAATGATTGATGTATCTGACGGATTAGCGTCTGAATTAATTCACTTGTCAAAAGCAAGTGGCTTAGGAATGACTATCTATGATGAAAAGTTACCAATCGATCAAGAAACATTTAATGTAGCCCGTGATTTTAATCTAACCCCTGCTACATGTGCTTTAAATGGTGGTGAAGATTATGAATTATTGTTCACTATTTCTCAAGACTATTTCGAAAAATTAAAAGGAAACCAACACTTTGCTATTATTGGTCATGTTACTGATGAAAACTGTACAGTTAACATTGTAGAAAAAAATGGAACAATACAAGAATTAAAAGCTCAGGGGTTTAATCATTTTAATGTAGAAGAAAATTAAACATTTACCTTTTTCTTTTTCTTTCAAATGAAAACTTACCCAGTTTAATGTTAGTTACTTGATATTTACTTTCCTCTGTAGATTTTTTATAACTCACATTTAAACTCGTGTAGCTATTTGTTAAATTTGTAATGGGTTGGTACATATCAATTAATTTAATCCCATTATCTTTCGTTTCTTTTGGAGCCTTAGACTGAACTATATCATCTTCAAAATTTGGTGGTTCAATATTTAGAGGTGAAACACTACTGTCTTTAACAATTGGTTTGATATTTTCAATTGCAATATCATTTTTTATATTAGGTAAATCCTGAATAATTGATTGAACACTATCCACTTTCACCTCATCAAAATTCGGCAAGTTATCTATTGAGTTGAATTCGCTTTTTTTAGGTAGATTCGCTTTTAACTCAACAGTTTTAACTGAATTGTTGTCAGCTAAATTAATTTCAAATTTATGATTTAAACTATCTATTTGTAATGCAAAATTACTTTGTCTTAGAGAATAGTATTCTGAATCAGTTGAACTTATAAAATTAAATAATAAAAGACCTACCGCTGCTACTGAACTAATTTTAATAAATAACGGAATGAGTGTTCCTCTTTTTTTCAACCCAGCCTTATCACTATAAACTTCAGTTAAATTTGGTACTAATTTAGTAGCATGAAAGTAATGTTTAGTTTCCTCAAGTTTATGTTCAATTATAAAACGGTCTAACTCTTTTTTCTTTTCTAAAGAAATATCGTTTTCTAAATCTGCAATAATAAAGTCATTTACATTATTTAAGCAAACCTCATCATTTAAACACTCAAAATGTTTTAAGTCTTCCTTTTCAAAAACAGTTAGTTTATCAGCACTAGAAGACAAAGTGTAGTCTAAAATATCATCTTCTAATTCTGCTTTTAAATCTAAATTATTGTCTAAAAAATCAAATAACATAGCCTGTTCTATTTCACCTAAATTACCCTCTAGGTAATCTAAATAAAATCCTTCATAGTTATGTTTATTAATTTTTTCCATTTCTTAATTTTCTAAAACAGCTTCTACACTTACCAGTATTTGCTTTAATTTTTTTCTAGCTCTAAATATATATACTTTAACTTGACTTTCTTTTAAGTCCGTAATTTTTCCAATCTCTGCATAATCATACCCTTCATAATCTCTTAATAAAATTACCGTTCGTTGAATTTCTGGCAACTGATCAAGTGCGTTGTGAAGCGTTTCTTGTAAGTCTAAGTTTTTTACTGGCGCTTGACTAAAATGTTTATCAATACTAGCTTCATCATCCGTAAACTTTCTTTTTCTAACAGCATCAATCATTGTATTATTTGCCGTAGTAAATAAATATGATTTTACCTTTTTAGCATCAATAGTATCCCTTTTTACCCAAACTTTTGCAAAACAATCTTGCACCACGTCTTTAGATGCATCCGCATCCTTTAAATGTTTTAATACAAAACGGAATATATTATCCGCATAGGTATCAACTGCAATATTGTATTCTTTTATAGTCACGTTTTTACTTAGGTTACATATAGGACGAACAACTATGTGTAAAGTTACAGTAAAATTAATAATTATAAAATATAAGTTGAAAACAAAAAAATTTAGAACAAAAAAACACCAACAACAGGTGTGTAAAATACACGGTAGTTGCTGGTGTTAACTAAACTAAACCTTTTAGTTACTTAATTCTAATATTTTAGAAACAGTTTCCTTATTATCAACTCCTAAACCTTCTTGCTGATGATATAAAACACCTGCTTTGTCAAATACACTAATAATATTTGAGTGTGAAAAATCTAGAGGTGAAATTTGTTTGTATTTCACAGCTAATACATTTGAAAATTCCCTCACATCATCAACACTTCCTTGTAAGAATGTCCATTCATCAGAATCCATTTCGTTTTCAATAGCAAATGCTTTTAATACTTCTGGCGTATCCACTTCTGGATCAATACTAACCAACACGTATCTAACATCTTTAGCATCAACTTTTTTACCAATACTTCTCATATCCGCCACTAACCTAGGACAAGCTGCTTGACAAGACGTATAAATCATCACCATTACCAATACTTCACCTTTTAATTCTTTTAATTCAATGGTCTCGTTATTTTGTGTTTTCCATTTAGAACTTAAATTAAATATAGATGCCGACTCTATTTCATTTTCATCAGCCAATACTTTAGTATTTTCCTCTTTTAATTGTAGGTCCATTTTACAAATTGGACACCCACTATTTTCAGTATATGTTTTTCCTTTTTCACAATCCATTGGACATTGAAATACTTGTTCAGTTGATTGAATACCTTCTGAACATGAATTCATTACTAATGAGCCACTAAATAATAGTGTTGTGGCTAGTATTACTTTTGTAAGTATTGATTTCATAATTATTATTTTTTTATACTCTTTGCACATCTAAACCCTAAGGTTTGAATATTGTAATCTGCTTTTATAGCTCCCCTAAATGCATACCTCATAAAAGCAGCATAATCCATTAAATTGGAAGCATTAATAGAAGCACTACCACAAAATAAGTTTTTTTCAGTATCTACATCTTGTCTTGATTCTCCTGAAATTAAAACGGAATTAAAATCACTCGTCCACTCCCATACTAAACCATGCATGTCATAAATACCGTAGTAGTTTTTAAATCCGTTACCTACTTCATTTTTATAAGTTTTGGGTAACTCATAACTTTCAATAATTTGACTGTTAAAAACACTATCTGTTTGAGCGTTTGGTTTGGTTTTACTCGCCATTGCCGCATATTCCCATTCATCCATTGATGGTAAACGTTTACCCTGGCACGCACAATAATCCTTTGCAGCATACCAAGATACATTTGTTACTGCACTATTCTTTTTTATCTCTGGGCCCAAAGTTGTATCGTTCTTCCACTTTCTTAAATATGACTTGTCAGCAAACAACCTCAACACCTTAGATTTTTTCCATTTAGTATGTGTTTTTACAAATGCCAAATAGTCTTGATTCGTTACGGGATAAACGTCTAACATAAAGTCAGGAACATATACCCCCAAAGAATCAGAACCATAAAGGGGGACAAAAGCCCCCCTTTTAATTTTTTTCATAGCTGTAGATCCTTGTGCGCTTCCAATGAATGAAACCACGAATACTGCTATAAATAAATATATTTTAATCATTTTTAGTGACTAGATTTTACTTTCATAACATCTGTTGGAGTAACTTCTGTTCCGTTGTTATCCCAAGAGTTATAAATGTATGTTAATACATTTGCTGCTTCTTCATCTGTTAACGTTTGAGCTGTCATTACTGAATTATATACATCACCATTCACAGTAATCTCTCCTGTTTTACCATGTAATAAAATTCCAATTGCTCTATCTACATCAGCATTTAAATAATCAGATTTTGCTAAAGGAGGAAACGCTCCTGCAATACCTTGACCTTCTCCTTGATGACAAGCAAAACAAGTTTGAGAATAGATTTGTTTACCTAATTCAATTCTTTCTGCTTTTGTTGCTGCAACTGCTGGTGCTGGTGCATCACCTGTAGCAACGATTTTACCACCTTCTGGATTGTAAATACCTTCTACTTGTTTACCTGAATATAATTGTTTATTTTCTTCACCTTCAACTTTCAACATTCCTAACGCCCCTTTGTTAAATGCTCTAAAAATTGAGTGATCAACTATAATAAAAGTACCCGGTACGTCCACTTTAAACTCAACCATTGCTGCACCACCGGCAGGAATTAATGTAGTTTGAACGTTTTCGTTCACTGCACTTCCACCTTCAATGTTTACTTTGTCAAAAATTTCTCCAATAACATGGAAAGAAGACACTAAGTTTGGTCCACCATTACCAACATATAAACGAACAGTTTCACCAACTTTAGCTTGTAATGCATTATCTCCTGTTAACGCACCAACTTTTCCATTGAATACAACATAATCTGCATTTTCATCAACTGCTTTTTGCATATCAAATGGTTGTAACCCTGGATCTCCATTTTTACCTTTAGTATAGAAATCACCTTGCATAATATAGTATTCTCTATCTACTTCAGGAAGACCTCCTTCTGGTTCAACTAAAATCAAACCATACATTCCATTTGCAATATGCATTCCAACAGGTGCTGTTGCACAATGGTAAACATATAATCCTGGATTTAACGTTTTAAATGAAAATGTAACCTCATGTCCTGGTGCAACAAATGAAGATGCTGCTCCACCACCTGCTCCGGTTACAGCATGTAAATCAATATTATGTGGTAATTTATTATCTGGATGATTTTTTAACGTAAATTCTACTTCATCACCTACTCTTGTTCTAATAAATGATCCTGGTACAGTACCTCCAAAAGTCCAATATACATATTTTACACCGTCAGTCATTGTTCCTTCTTGTTCAAGAATTTCCATGTCAACGATTAATTTTTTTGCATCTCTATCTCCTACTGATGCTGGCACCATTGGAGGAGAGGTCAGTTCTGCTTGCATTTCACCTACAACAACAATATCTGCTGAATTAATTTTTTTAGAAACTGTTTCTTCTTTAGTTCCTCCCTGTCCACAAGCTACAAGTGTTGCTAGCCCTAAAACTGCCAACGCTTTACTAGTTGCATTAAATCGATTTTTTTTCATCATTACTATTTTTTCAAATTATTATAAACCAAAAGTATGACATTCCTATGACATAAAATTGAAGAATACTCATGTTAATATGTGATATATGTCACAATTTAAAAAGTAGTATGTCATGATTTATATAATCCATTTATATAACCTTTGTCCCGAACAAATAATTGAAAAATTATGAAAACAATTTTAAAAAAAGGGATTGCATTTGCGACTATGACCTTAGCATTAAGTACAACTTATGCACAATTAAAAATCTCTGGTGAAATTAGACCAAGGTTTGAATATAAGCATGGTTATAAGACCTTAGCAGATTCAGCAGCCAGCAATGGAGCGTCTGTAGATCAAAGAACACGATTAAATTTTGATTATAAAAAAAATCAAATCAAATTTAGAGTAGCCTTACAAGATGTTAGAACATGGGGTAATCAATCTCAATTAGTAGGTAATGAAGATTATGGTATCTCAGTTCATGAAGCATGGGGAGAAGCCACTTCTAAAAATAAAATACATAACTTAAAATTCGGACGCCAAGAATTAGTTTATGATGACCAAAGAATTTTAGGATCAGTTGGATGGGCTCAACAAGCAAGAAGTCATGATGCCCTTTTATATAAATATGGAAAAGACAAATTAAAAATTCATGCTGGTTTAGCCTACAATCAAAACGGTACCTCTCCAAACTCTACAAGTTACATTCTACCAAAAAGTTATAAATCTATGCAGTATATTTGGGCTAATTATGTTGCTACACCTGAATTAAAAATTAGCTTGCTAGCTATGAGCGTTGGGCAACAGGTTAATTATTATAACCTTTTAGGTGAAGTATCAAGTTTCCATGACAATTATACCTTAACTACTGGTACAAGAATTACCTATGCTAAACATAAATTAGGTGTTGATTTTAGTGGATATTACCAAATGGGTGCAACAGCTAATCAAATAGCAAGATCAGTAGCAGCTTATAATCTAAACATTGCTGTGTCATATAAAGTAACTGATAAAATAAAAACTACTTTAGGGTATGCTATGTTATCCGGTAATGATAATACGGATACAACTGCAAATTATGCTAAAACAGAACATTCTTTTAGTCCTTATTTTGGTACAAATCATAAATTTAATGGACTCATGGATTACTTTTATGTAGGTAATCATGGTGGAAGTATTGGTTTAAATGATGTCTTTCTAAAAGTAGACTATAAGCACGAAAAGTTTACTGCCGGGGTAACTGCTCATGCTTTTCTAGCAAATGCAAACCTCTTAGATGGAAAAGAATTAGCTAACAATGGAAATTATAAAGCAATGGACCCCTATTTAGGAACTGAAATTGATATATATGGTGCTTTCAAATTAGTACCTAGTGTAACTTGTAAGGTTGGATATTCTCAACTATTTGGAACCGAAAGTATGGAAGCTTTAAAAGGTGGAGATATGAATGAAGTATCTAATTGGGGATATATCATGTTAATAATGAAACCAACTCTATTTCAAGGAAAATAATAAACTTTTTATGTTTAGTTAGTTAGGCTGTCTCTGTAATGGAGGCAGTTTTTCTTTGTTCAATAATTTGGTTTAAACACCTCTCTATTATTACCAAAAATTTAATTATTACTAAAGTTGCTCTATTTATCAATCAATTTTAGATAAACAATTATCTTTGTAATCATAAATTTTGAATTGATGTCAGAAAAAGTTAGAGTAAGATTTGCACCGAGTCCAACAGGACCATTGCACATGGGAGGCGTAAGAACTGCCTTATATAATTATTTATTCGCCAAAAAGAATGGTGGTGATTTTATATTAAGAGTTGAAGATACAGATGAAAAACGTTTTGTGCCAGGTGCACAAGATTATATAACTGAAGCTTTAAAATGGTGTGGAATTGAACCTAATGAAGGCGCTGGATATGGTGGAGAGTATGGTCCTTATGTTCAATCTGAACGTAAAGAAATGTACAGACCGTATGTGATGGAATTGATTGAAAATGGACATGCTTATATGGCCTTTGACAGCTCAGAAGATTTAACAAAAATGCGTGATCAAGCTAAAGAAATGGGCTTGGCAAACTGGCAATATAATGCAGTTACACGTGGATCTATGAAAAATTCAATGTCCTTAAGTAAAGAAGAGGTTGAAAAACGTTTAGCAAACAACGAACCTTATACGGTTCGTATGAAAATGCCACGTAATGTGGATATTAAATTAGAAGACGAAATTAGAGGTTGGGTGACTGTAAACACAAATAACTTAGATGATAAGGTTTTGTTTAAAGAAACAGGAATGCCAACCTATCACTTAGCCAATATCGTAGATGATCACTTAATGAAAATCACACATGTAATTAGAGGAGAAGAATGGTTACCATCTGCTCCTTTGCATGTTTTATTATATGATGCGTTTGGTTGGGACAGACCAAAATTTGCACATTTACCTTTAATTTTACGCCCAGATGGGAAAGGAAAATTAAGTAAACGTGATGGCGATAAATTAGGTTTCCCTGTATTCCCAATTGACTGGTTAAGTACAGAAGGTGAAAAATATAGTGGATATAAAGAAGACGGGTATTTTAATGATGCTTTTATTAATATGCTTGCCTTATTAGGATGGAATCCAGGGGACAATAGAGAACTATTTTCTTTAGAGGAATTAGTAAACGAATTTTCATTAGAACGTGTTGGTAAATCTGGTGCTAGATTTGATCCAGATAAAACAAAATGGTTTAACCAACAGTATTTACGTTCTAAATCTAATGATGAATTGGCTGATTTATTAATGCCTATCATTAAAGAAAGAAAAATTGATGCTTGCAAAGAATATGTTTCTGACGTAGCAGGATTAATGAAAGAACGTGCTACTTTTATTCAAGATATTTTAGCAGATGGTGATTATTTTTTCAATGACATTTCTGAATATGATGCCAAAACTGTTCGTAAAAAATGGAAAGATGATACAGCTGATTTAATGAGAGAATTAACTGTAGTACTAGAAGGTGTAGAAGACTTTACAACTGAAAATATTGAAACCGCTTTTAGCGGTTACTTAAATGATAATGAATACGGCTTTGGTAAAATAGGTCCTGGTTTTAGATTACTAGTAACTGGTAAAGGAATGGGACCATCAATGTTCGAAATTTGTTCTGTTTTAGGAAAAGATTACGTTATTCCAAGAATGAAAGAAGGAATTGATAAAGTAATTGCTCTTAAGGCTCAATAATTAACTCTAAACTCCACGTTATATTTTAGGATAAAGCGTGGAGTTTAACATTTATTTAAATTATGCACATAGTAGAAGTAGAAGGTATTCAGTGTTTTTCATACCATGGATGTATGGTAGAAGAATCTATTTTAGGCGGAAAGTATATTGTTGATGTAAGTTTAAAGACTGATTTTAGCACAGCTGCAGCCACAGATGAATTGATTGATACAATTGATTATGTTCGTGTAAAAGAAATTGTTGAAGAAGAAATGGCTATCCGTTCTAAACTAATTGAACACGTTGGACAACGAATTGTAAACAAATTCAAATCTGAATTCAAAACATTAATTACCGCTAGAGTTAAGGTAAGAAAATTGAATCCACCAATTCAAGGCTTTGTTAAAGAAGTAGCTATTATTATTGAAGAGTAATTTTTTTATTTTTTGCCTTAAAAAATTATTTTTCTTAGAAAAAATGTAGTATATTTGCGCACCCAATAGGGTAAACGGTCACGTGGCCGAGTGGCTAGGCAGAAGTCTGCAACACTTTGTACGGCGGTTCGAATCCGTCCGTGACCTCACTTAAAAAACCTCAATCTTTGATTGAGGTTTTTTTTATACCTAAATTGTAACACTATAAACTCAACACCTTAATAAAATAAATAATTATGAATTCACCTGAAATATTATCACAATTAGAAGACTTACATTCAGATTTCTCTCTTGAAAATATTAAGGTAGTTAGAAAATTAGTTGATACTTACATTACTGAATATTCTAAAACTGATGAAAATAATTACTTAAGTACGGAAAAAATAGGTTTGATTTTAGAAAACACTAAACACTTAAAAGAGTTACCCTCAAAGTTTGATATAGATACCGATAAATTCTTTTTTAGAAAACAATACGCTAAACACGTGAGTCAAATTTGTATGCATATAAGAGTGGCATATAAAACCTATAGCAAAGACTTTTAAGTATTATTTCGCATATTTTGTGCGAAAACACTTTATTAAAAAAAATACATTCTATATTTATATTATGGTGAAACATTATAAAATAGAAGAACCTATAATATTAGAAGACTTAAAGAGTTATTAAACATAAAGCATCCATTAATAATGTATACTATGCAAATGAATTGGTAAACATTTTTGTAGAAAAGTATACTAAAGAAATCCCTAATACATATTTAAAAGAAGGCGATATAACTCACATATTGGGTTCAAGCTTAGACTTATTTGAATTGGCCGTAGAGCACACACACCAAATGTCTATAAATTACTTTGAAAGGAATTATACAAAATTTATTAGAAATATACATTTCAGAATTTCTGGTAAAATTAAATAATCTTATACATCTCTTTATTAATCAGTTAAAAAAAAATTAATTTATTGATTAATTCAAACTTTTTAGTTTTACTAAATAAAATTTTAAATCAAAATTAATTCCCACTGTTTTATGGATTTCTTTGAGTATATTACCATTAATATAAACTTTAAGGAATTAAAAATACTAAATTATCAAGCTAGAATTATAGACCCTAAAAAATAGGGTTTATAAACCCTATTTGTACCGTTAAAAAACCCAAAAACCCTTTATTATTGATAAATTTGGTTAGTAATACTTGAAGCTTATTTTAGTACTAATATCTTTAACAAAATTAATCTCAAAAACAAATAACTATGAGTTCATTAAATTGGCTTGACGCCGCAAAAATGCTAAAAGCATACCAAAGTAATAGTAGAGCATTATTAAAAAGTCCTCCAAATGGGGCGGATATTTTAAAAGGGTTCACTGTTCAAAAATCAGATATAGAAGCAATCATGTCTAATAGTGACGTAGAAGATGTTTTTGTTATGCCAGCAGTAAATTTAGATGATTTAACTAAGCCTGAAGCAGAACAATCATTTACTGTTGTTTTAGCTGGTTTAGATGTTAACGGTGATATTGTTGAAAACTCCGCTGTAGATTTTGCAGCACCTTGTCCAGTATCATGCCCAAAAAATTACCCTAAATAACCTTTAGTAATTATATTTTTCATACCTTGGGTTTCTTATGAACCCAAGGTTTTTAGTATATTTATCACTTTTATTTGTTGTACTTATTTATGCTGCAATTAATTATAAACATCTTAGTTTATCTTTTAAACTCCTTAATTTATTGATATTAATTACTTTAATGAGCGAATCTATGACTTGGTCAGGTCCATTCTCTATTCAAAACCCTTTGATTTTATATCATATTCTCTTACCATTAACTATGCTAATTTTATGGTTTATATCTAGAAATCTAACAAGCAGTATTCACAAAATTAATTTTGTAATAACGGTTACATTTATTTTATTGTCAATTTCAAATTCAATATGGTATCAAAATGATGTTTTTCCATCTCATGGGGTATCATTATTATGTAATTTAGGAGTATGGTTAGCTTTAGGGATTTTTAAGGATATTATATTATTACCTTCAAAAATAAAAATTACAAAACGTGCTGAATTCTGGTTCGCAGTATTTTCTCTTATTTTTTATTCAACAACATTTTTCACCTTTACTTTTTATAATTTTTTCTCAAAGTCATATTGGTTACAAGATTTTAGTTTCTATTCAAATTTTATTTTATACCCTGGTTATTGTATAGCTTTCTATTTTGATATAAATCGTAATAAATACACCTATGAACACTAGCGATATTGATTTTATAATACCTATTGCATCTGGTACCATTCTGATGGGTGTCTTGTTGGTGTTTATTATTAATTTTGTTTTACTGTATAGAAAAAAACAAGAAGAATACGAATGGGATAAAGAACAAGCTAAACAACTACTATTAACGACTAAAATTGAAATTAAGGAACAAACTATGTCCAATATTTCTAGAGAATTACATGATAATATTGGCCAAATAGCCGTATTGGTTAAAATGAATCTCAATTTATTTAATTACGAAACTGAAGATGATAAAAGAAAAGTTTTTGATACAACTGACTTGGCTAATAAGTTAATCATAGAAATCAAAGAATTATCAACAACCATTAAAGGAGAAAACCTAGAACGTTTTGGACTAATTGATATGATTGACAAAGATATTGCACGAATGTCAAGATTAGATTCTATAAAAATTCTAAGAAAAGGCGAACAAGAATTGCCTGAAATGGATCATGAAACAGAAATATATTTATATAGAATGACACAGGAAATATTCAATAATATACTACAACATTCAGGCTCAACTGAAGCATCTCTTTATATTACAAAAAAGAATAACACCTTATTTTTAGCTTTTAAAGACAATGGTAAAGGATTCGACTCTGAAACTTACAAACAGGGTAATGGATTAATAAACCTAGAAGAAAGATGTAAGCTAATTGATGCAAAATTAGATATTCAAAGCCAGTTAAATCAAGGAACTAAAATTACAATTTCACTTAAAATCAATACAAATGGAAAAACAAATTAATATAGCAATCGTAGATGATCACCATTTAGTTAGAAGTGGAATTATTAATATTTTAAGCACATTAAGTAAAAGGTTCAATGTTATTATTGAAGCAAACAATGGGCAAGATTTATTAGATAAATTATTAATCAATCCTATTCCAGATATAGTACTATTAGATATTTCTATGCCTATTATGAATGGTTTTAAAACGGCAAAAGAGTTAAAAACTAAATACCCAAATGTAAAAATTCTTGTTCTATCAATGAATGATGATTCCTCTTCATTAATTAGAATGTTGAAACTAGGTGTAAAAGGGTTTGTGAATAAAGGAATAGAGCCTAATAAATTAGAAAAAGCTATTCTTTCCATTTACGACAATGGATCTTATCATACTAAGGAAATGGCAGCTCATTTAGTAAGTTCTATTCAAAATTTTGAAAAAAATGATATTGAACAATTATTAACCGAAAATGAACGTACTTTTTTAAGGTTATCTTGTTCAGAGGATACCTATACACAGATAGCTGAAAAAATGTGCCTAAGCCCAAGAACCATTCATGGGTATAGAGATTCTGTGTTTTCAAAGTTAAAACTACATACCAGAGTTGGCTTAATTCTATTTGCAATAAAAATAAAATTCGTTGTATTAGACTAAACCAAACGTTTATCAAGGTGTTTTTAAGCTTATTTCTCACTCTAATTTTTTAAACTAAATCAATTTATTATTATCTAGTGTAATACAACCTAAGAAAATTGACTTCATCTGAAGCTACATATTCTACAAAATTGTGAATGCCTAAAACTATATTATCTCATAAAAAAACCTCAATCAATGATTGAGGTTTTTTTATTCTTAATTAGTTTATTTAAATCTTATAAATACCTTTTTTTACCAATTCAAATATAATTTTAGCTTCCATTTTGGCATCATCTAATCCTCTATGTAGTTCAATTTTCTTTGTATCTGGAAATAAAATATCCCATGCTTCTTGTGCAGATGGCCATTTTCCAAACCCACCACTTTTATGAGGTAAATTAAAAAATTCTGCACTTTCTTTCATAGGGTCTTTAATTGCTTTACCAAGATTAAAACCTCTACTCTTTAAAAAGTCAGCATCAAATGCTCTGTTCCAAGCAGAAATTCTTCCTAAATAAGTATCAAATATAGATTGTATTTCATCAAAATGAATTGCTAAAGGGTTAGCCGTTCTCACATCATCATGTGACATAAATCCGTTTTCAAAAATCCATGAATTATGGTGTTTAGCAGATAAATGTGTTTCTTTTAATTGAACATCTAACAATTCAGTAATAACGCCTGAACTTAAATCAAGTTCCACTATACCTAATTCTAAAATACAATCTGATTTATGATTAAAACCTGTTGTTTCAATATCAATTACTAACAATTTATTTAAATTCATAAAATATATAATTAGATACCACAACCAATTTTATTCACTCTATTTTGATGTCTTCCCCCTTCAAATTCAGTATTAAAAAAAGTTTCAACCATTTCTAATGCCAACTCTTCCGTTATAAAACGTGCTGGTAATGCTAAAATATTAGCATCATTATGTAAACGAGATAATTCTGCTATTTCATTTGTCCAACATAAAGCCGATCTAATAGCTTGATGTTTATTAACAGTCATATTAATTCCATTACCAGACCCACAAATTACAATTCCTTTACATTTATGTTCAGTAACATATTCTGCTACTGGATGACCGTAATCAGGATAATCAATACTATCAGTAGAATGACATCCGAAATCTTTCATTTCATATCCTTTAGCTGATAATAATTCAATAACTTTAAGCTTTAAATCATAACCAGCATGATCACATCCAATTGGAATAATAGTTTTCATAATTTGTTGTTTTTACAAAGATAATTTATCTATTTTTAATGTGAATAAGTACTGTTAACAATTATTGATAAGTTTATTAACAATTCCGTTTATCCACTTAAAATTAAGCCATTGCAATACAATTATTTATTATATTTTTTGTTAATTAAACTGTTTAAAACCTGTTAAACAATAGTAGATAAAAAGGATAACTTTGTGTAGGAATATCGAATTATAATTTTGTATAGAAATAATTTTTAAATAAACTGTGTTCATAAGTAAACTTTTTTATACTGACTTTTCAACCGAAATTAACAACTGTTTTAATTATTTTTGTACACACAATATATAATAATACAATTGTTAATAACTACACTTAACATCTGTAAATCAACATAATTTAACTGTTTAAATTGTTAATTACCTATTGAAAAAATGTTACATTTATAAAAAACAAATTATATCACTAAACTTTTACACATATCAACAGCCCCAATAATAATAATAAATCTTTCTTTTAGAAAAAAGGTTTATTCATTATATATTATATACATATTTCTCTTTTTTGGTTTTTCTAGTCAAATTTTAGCTCAAGACATTAATCCAAATGGGTACAATGAATTTTATCATTCTAATGGAAAAATAGCAAGTAATGGTAATTTTAAAAATGGATTACCTCAAGGTATTTGGAAATCATATTCAGAAACTGGTATTTTAATTTCACAAGGTGAAAAATCACAAGGTGTTTCTAATGGTATTTGGAACTTTTTTGACAATGATGGTTTAATTAAAAATTCTATAGTGTTTTATGAAGATAAAAAAAATGGTTGCGCCCAATACTTTGATTCGCTTGGTAATATTGTAAAAGAATTATTTTATATTGATAATGTAATTCAAAATGAACAAATCGAATATTATCCATCAGGTAAAATTAAAAGTGTTTCAAATTTTAAAGATGGAAAAAAAGTAGAGGAGGCATTTGAATTTGATGAAAATGGAATGGTTATTACAGAGTTAATTTATGATGATGGATTTTTAAAGTCGGAAAAAAAAATTAATAGACATAATTCTGATGGTAAAAAAACCGGTTATTGGCGTGATTTTTATAAAAATGGAAAATTAAAAGAAGAAAGTAATTTTCTGAATGGTATTAAAAAGGGAATTAGTAAAAAATATACGTTAAGTGGTAAAATTGATTCAATTAAAAATTATACTGCTGATTCGTTAAGTGGAGGTCAAGATATTGAATTAATAAAATTGTATAAAGAATATTATAAAAATTCGTATACTGAAAAATTAGTAGGTGGTTTTTATAATAATATGAAGCAGGGTATGTACCGTGAATATGATACGTTAGGAAATGTTATAAATGGATTTATTTATAAAAATGATACAATTATTGCAGAAGGATTAATTTTAAATAATGGTACTTATAACGGAAAATGGAAGTATAATTACCCATCTGGTAAAATACAATCTGAAGGTAATTATGAAAAGGGATCAAAAAACGGTATTTGGACTTATTATTTTGAGGATGGTAAAGTACAACAAAGAGGGAAGTATAAAAATCAAATTCCATCTGGAGAATGGAAATGGTATTATAAAAATGGGGGGTTAAAACGAATTGAATATTATAGAAAGGGAAAATTAGAAGGTTCACAAATTGAATATGATAATTTAGGAAACGAATTAACTAATGGTGAATTTTATAATGGGTTACGAGAAGGTCCTTGGTTTTATCATATTGGTGATTATAAAGAGGTAGGTGAATTTACAGTAGGTTATAAAATTAATATTTGGAAACACTTTTATAAATCGGGTAAATTGGCTTTTATTGGAGAATTTGATGAAGGTCAACCAAAAGGAAAACATATTTATTATTTTGAAAATGGTGTAAAGAAATTAAAAGGTAAATATTTAGCTGGTGAAAAAGAAGGAACGTGGAAAGAATATAATGAAACTGGCGAATTAATTGAATATTTGAAATTTAAAAGAGGAGAACTAATATTAATAAATGGAAAAAAAATTAAATTAATTCCTAATGAATAATTATATAAAAAAAATTACATCAATTAATGAGGGATTGTTATTGACTTATTTAAAAATAAGTTGGTTTCTTATTCCAATTCTTAGTATTCAACTAATAGCTCATTTTGTTGTTGTTATTAAACTTGCTGACTATCAATTAATAATTACTGTGTTTGGTTTAGTAGGTTTAATTCTTTTTCAATTACTTAAAAATACAAATTACTTAAAGAAAAATTTTTATAATATTCAAGCCATATTTTTAATTATACTTATAATTTTTGAATTTATATGGTATTACAATGGACAAGATACTAGACAATTAATTAGTTTAATTTTAGGTATTACAATTACCGGTATTGCTTTAATTAAACCAAAAGCGAGTATTGTTTTTTTTATAATATCTATAGTTTTATTGGTTATAATTAATTCAATTAATAATTATGAAATTCTAGATAACATACATTATTTTATTTTCTCTGCTGTTTTTATTGTAATTTTTAATTTTTGGAGAGAAAATGTAACAAAACTATTGAGACTCTCACAATCGTCTTATAAAAGTATTTTTTCTGATACAGATTCCTTAATTTTTGTGATTAATAAAGATAATTATGAAATTATAGAATTAAATACAATAGCTCAGAATTATTTAATTGAACAGAAGTTATCTTCTCAGTATTTTTTGAATATTTTTAATGAAAAACAAGATGAAATATTATTGAGAGAAAATATAAATTTATTAAAAAAAGATTTAACTGAGTTACAGTTTGAAACTGATTTTGATTTAACTGATGACGATTATATTCCAAAAGAATTTAATTTAAAACTATCTACTTTTTTTGATAAGGAAGTTATTATTATCCAAGGAAAATTTATTAAAGAGAAAAAAGAAAATGAAGTACTTTTAATTGATTCTAAAGATAATATTACTAAAATTTTGGATAATATAAATTCATTTATTTATAATATTGTTTATTATGAGAACAAGGATGTTCAAGTTAGATTTGTTTCGTCAATAGCTGCCACTGTTTTAGAACTTGATATTGATGAAATCATTATAAAAATTAAAAGTAATAGAAGTAAATTTTTAATCCACCCAGATGATTTGAGTTATGTTCAATACAAAATAAGAAAGGCTTCTAGTACTTTAAAAATTCAAACATTAGAATATAGATTAATCATTAATAATGAAATTAAATGGGTTGAAGAAACAATTTTTCCAAAGAAAGAAACGAATTCAATTGTACATTTTGGAATTGTTACTGATGTTACTGAACATAAAAAAAGCCAATTATTATTGGTTAGTTCTGAAAAAAAACATAGACAATTATTTGAAAAAAGTTTATCAGGAATATATAAAACTACTGAAGATGGAGTTATTGTAGATGCGAATATTGCATTTTCTAGAATGCTTGGCTTTGATAATATTGAAGAACTCAAACAAAAAAACATTAAGGATTTTTATTTTGAAACTCAAGACAGAATAAATTATATTAAGAAATTAAAAGAAGATAAAACTTTAAATAATCATATTACTGTTTTAAAGAAAGGAATTAATACCCAAATTATAACAAGTAATAATGCTTTTATTTATGAAGAAGATGATGTAGTTTATATAACTGGAACTATAATTGATGTTACTGAGTTACATCAAACTACTCAAGAATTAAAGAAAAATGAAATTAAATTAAAAGAGTCTCAAAACTCATTTAAAAATATTGTAGAGAATTTTCCTGGTTCATTATTTATTTTTGATTCAAATAATGAATTGGTTTTTATAAATAAAAAAGCACAAGTTCTAAGTGAAACTTATTTAGATAATTCTTCTAAAGAATTTGAAAGAATGTTTGGGAAGCAACATAAATTTATTATTGAAAAATTGTTTAGTGAAGCAGATAACCCTATTCAATCCTATACTCAGATAAATTTAGAAAATTTTGAATTAGGGTTGATGGAAAATTTTTCTTTACAAGTTGTTAAAGTAAATTATAATAGCGAAAAATCTAATTTATTGTTATTAAGAAATGTAACGATAGAACATCAGTTTAATGAACAAAAACTTAGAGTAGAATTAGCTGAAGAGAATAATATAATTTTAGAAAATGAAATTAAACAACATAAAACTACACAAAAGTTATTAATCGAAAATAGAAATTTTACAGAAAGTTTGTTTGATAGTTCATTAGATATGATAATTGCTTCTGATATTAATAACATTATAACTCTAGTTAATAAAGCAGCAACTACTAAATTCGGTTATAGTAAAGAAGAGTTGATAGGGACAAATTTGTCTTTAATTGTTCAATCTAAACATGCACATTCAGATGTTCAACAAAAAATAATAGAGAATAATAAATTTATTGGTGAAGTTGAAAATATTACAAAGGATGGTGAAAAATTTAATTCTTATCTATCTGCAACAACTATAGTAAATGAAAAAGGGGAATTAACTGGATTTATGGGTATTTCTAGGGATTTATCTGAAATTAATGAAATACAGAACATTATTACGCTACAGTCTTCTGTAATCGAATCTTTGTTTCAAAATGAATCAGATATTTTTATTTGGAATTTAAATAAAAACTTAGATTTGATATCTTATAACAAAGGGATATTTCAATTCTTTAAAAATATTGAGATTGAACTTAAATCGGGTTTACCATTTTTAAATCAAATTAAAGATTCTATTGATGAAGAATATTATAAAGTAATATTTAATCATTTTCAGAATGCATTGATCGGGGAAAAATCAAATTTTATTATCAATGTTTCTAATAGGAAAGGTGAAAATTTCTGGGCAGATATTCACTTAACTCCTGTTGTTTTACCAGATGGTAAAATTATAGATATTATGTGTTTGGGTACTGATATTACTGAACAGATAAATAAAAATATTATTATTGAAAATAATGAGAAAAATGTTAAGGCTGTATTAAATGCTATTCCTGATTTGATGATAAATATTAGTAAAAACGGTACAATTTTAAGTTATACGACTCACACTGAACATCAAAATAAAATACTAGCAAAATTTATACCTGAAGATGGAAAAATTAAAGGTAAAAATTTAAAAGATATTTTGATTGATGAAGAAAATTTTTCTAAAAAAGTAATAGAATTAACTAATAAAGCAATTGATAATGAAATAGTAGTTTCGCACGAATTTTCCCATATTTTAGATGGTAAAAAATTACATTTTGAGAATAGGTATTCTAAAATTAATAGCAATGAAGTAATTATTGTGGTTAGAGAAAAAACACTTGAAATAGAAAGTGAAAACAACTTAAAGCAATCATTGAGTGAAAAAGAAATTCTTCTAAAAGAAGTTCATCACAGAGTAAAAAATAATTTACAAATTATAAATTCAATATTAAATTTACAATCTTCATATATAGAAGATGAACGAACGCTTGAAATTATTAAAGAAAGTCAAAATAGAATACGATCTATGTCTTTCATACATGAAAGTTTATATCAAACTAGTAACTTTTCATCAATTAATTTTAAGGAATATATTGAAAATCTATTATCCAATTTGGCATATTCGTATCAGATTGGAACTAAGGTGAAAATTGAAAAGAATATTGAAAATATTGATCTATCCCTTGATCAAGCTATCCCTTGTGGATTAATTTTAAATGAATTAATTACCAATGCATTAAAATATGCATATGATTTTGATACAGAAGGGGAAGTGTATATTTCAATTACGAAAATTGAGTCTGATATACATTTAATAGTTCAAGATTTTGGTAAAGGGTTACCAAAAGATTTTGACATTGAATCAGCTGATTCTCTGGGCTTAAGTCTAGTACATACGCTTACTGAACAAATAGATGGAGAATTGACAATAAAATCTGACGGTGGAACGAAAATTTTAATTATCTTTGAAATGTTATAAATTCTAGACCCCAAAATGGCAAAAACAAACGTTTTAGTAGTAGAAGATGAAAGCATTGTATCAAAAGATATTCAATATAGCTTAAAAAAATTAGGTTATAATGTTGTTGGTGCCGCTTCTACAGGTGAGAAAGCTTTTGAACTAGCTGCAACAAAAAATCCAGATATTATTTTAATGGATATCATGTTAAAAGGTGATATAAATGGAATTCAAACGGCTGAACGTGTTAAAAAAGAATTACATATACCTGTAATTTATTTAACTGCTTATGCTGATGAAGCTACTTTAGCAAAGGCAAAAATTACAGAACCTTATGGTTATATTATCAAACCTTTTAAAGAAGTAGATTTACATACATCTATTGAAATGGCTTTATATAAGTTTTCAAAAGAAAAAGAAGTACTTAAGGAAAGGGATTTATTATATTCATTAATGGATAATAAAGATCAAAAGCAAGAATTTATTTTCGTAAAATCTAAGTCAAGATTAGTTAAAATAAATACTAAAGATATTTTCTTTGTGGAAGCATTAAAAGATTATGTGGCTATAAATACATTTGAGGCTCGTTATACAATTCATTCAACTATGAAAGATATTGTATTGAAATTACCAGAAGATCAATTTATAAGAGTTCATAGGTCGTTTATTGTAAGAATTGATAAAATAGTTTCTATTGAATATCCAAACTTACATTTAGAAAGAGATAAAAAAATTATACCAATTGGAGGTTCATTCCGTGATGGGTTAATGCAAAAATTAAACTTAGTTTAAAAACTATTGGAACAAAAAAAAGCTACTTAATTTAAGTAGCTTTTTTTGTTTTATTAATTAGCTTTATGATAAAGCAACTACTTCAGTAACTATACCTTCCATATTTTGTATAAGTAAACCTTCAATACCATCTTTCAAGGTTTGAGTTGATGAAGGACAACCGGCACAAGACCCTTTTAATTCAACTGTAACAACTCCGTTTTCAAATCCAATATAATCTATTGCTCCACCATCATTTTCAACGGCAGGACGAACATATTCATCTAATAGATCAATAATTTGTTGATCATATTCACTCTTGGCAAAAGTTTGACGTTCAATTACTACACCAGCCCCATCCTTTTTATCTTCATAACCAGGCATGTCTTTACTAGGTGGCATCATAATTAGAATTTCTTTTCCATTAAAAATCCATTCTCTAATAAATTCACGTAATTCCATGACAATAAAATCCCAATCAACATTATCAGTTTTTGTTACAGTAATAAAGTTTCCAGAAATAAATACAGCATTAACAAAAGGGAATTGAAATAATGCTTCTGCTAAAGGAGAATATCCTTTGGCTTCAGCCATACTTTCAAACATTAAATTTTCTCCATTTATTAATAAATGTTTAGTTGATATAAATTTCATTGTAGCTGGGTTTGGCGTCATCTCAGCATAAATTGTAATAGGTATTTTTATATTTTCACTCATTTGTTATTTTTTCTTTAGTCCTACAAATATAGTTTGATTTTATGGAATAGTATTTTTTTTTATAAAACATCAATTGAAATGTCAATGATATTACGTAATTTATAAATTAGTATTTACGGTATAATTATTGTCTACTAGTTTAGTAAATTATTACTTTAAACTATATTATTATGGATAGAAAAAAATTTTTAATGACCACAGCTCTTGCTGCATTTTCAGTTTCGTCTTTTGGAAAAACTATAAAACTGAATGATAAATTTGTTGGTAACTGTGAAACAACAAATGATATTCTTGGTCCATTTTATAAACCAAATGCACCAACGCGGAAGGATTTAACTTATTCTAGTTTAAAAGGGGCTATAATAACCTTAAAAGGTACTGTTTATAAGTCCGATTGTATTACACCACTTAAGAATGTGTTAGTTGAAATTTGGCATGCAAATGCAAATGGAGAGTATGATAACGAATCTAATAATTTTTATCAACGTGCTAAATGGTTTACTAATGCCAAAGGTGAATATGAATTCAAAACAATTTTGCCAGGTAAATATTTAAATGGTAATCAATTTAGACCTGCTCATATTCATTTTAGAATAACCGAAAAAGACAGTAAAGAATTAATTTCTCAAATTTATTTTAAAGGAGACCCACATATTACTAATGATCCTTGGGCATCAAAACTGAAAGCAGAACTTAGAATTTTACCTATTGTATTAGAGGATACAAAAGGTAATTTAGTGGTTAACTTTGATGTATATTTGAGCGATAAATAATTTTTATTATTGGTAAATAAACCTAAGCCACATACCCATATCATAATCAAATTAAAAAACGTATTTTAAATAAGAGAACATAGGTTTGAAGAATATGAAGTTTTTTTAAAGAATTTATGTGAGTTATAAACGTTCTACAAACTGTTTAGATTCAGTTGCAAAACCAAGCCATAAGTGGTTATAATCAAAAGGAACTTGTACCCACTCTTTCATAGGTCTATTTTTACCTGAAGGGTCAAACAATTCGGAGCCGTCTAAACTTAATGCTTCTGTATGAATGTCACTCCCAGCTTTTAATTTGAAAACCATACAGTTTTTGTAGAAAGATGAAAATGCCTTTTTATTAACTTTTAAACAGGGTACACCGAACATTTTACTTTTTATAATGTTATCAATTGTATTTCCAATTTCATTATATAATTCCTCTTCTTCTCTCATTATCTATTATAATTTTTTAAAGGATTCTCTACAATATGAACAATAAATAAATAGGTAAGTATTAAACCACAATGTGTAAAGAAAGTTAACCAAAAATTTTCAAAAGTTAACCAATTTCCTATTAGAACTAAAACAATTGCTGATATTAAGAATACACCCACTTTACGTAAATTGTATTTTATTGGGTAATGTTTTTGTCCTAAATAATGTGATAAAAAAGTCATTGTAGCATAACATGCTAATGTTGTCCAAGCAGCTCCCATATAACCTATTAATGGAATTAATATTAAGTTTAAACTGACTGTTATAATAGCGCCAACTATTGCAATATATGCGCCAAATTTTGTTTTATTTGCCAGTTTGTACCAAATAGACTGGTTGTAATAAATACCTAAAAATACGTTAGCTAGTAATAAAACAGGTACTACTTTTAGCCCTTCCCAATAATCTGGATTTGGAACAAACCATTTAAATATTTCTAAATTTAAAGATATAACTATAAATATGAAACTGACCACAATCACAAAATAAGTCATCACTTTGGAATAAATTTTATCCTTGTCTTTATTTTTTTCTTGTGCAAAAAAGAAAGGTTCTGCAGCATATCTAAAAGCTTGAATAACGAGTGTAATTAAGATGGATAATTTATAATTAGCAGAATAGATTCCTACTTGAGTTTGTGCATATTCTAACCCTTTACCCATTTCTAATTTCTTTAAAAGTATTCTATCTAAAGTTTCATTAATAATTCCAGCAAAACTCCCAATTAAAAGAGGTAATGCAAAAATTACCATTGATTTGGTTAGTACTTTATCCATTACAAATCTGAACTTACTTATTTCTTTATATAATAAGATAGGTTTTGTTGCACTTGAAAATAGATTAGCTAAAAATACAAATCCAATTCCAAATTCTCTATTACTATTTAAAAAGAAAAATATAAAGATTAGATTGAAGATAATGTTGACCGCAATTGAAGATAATTGAATAATAGCAAACTTTTTAGGTTGTTCTAGGTATCTTAACTTGGCTAAAAATAATGAACTTGTGGCATCAAATACTAGTATGAATGCAAACCAAATCACATAATTAGTCATGCTTGGGTAGGACAATAGATTTGCTATGGATTGAGAGAACATCAATACAGTTATAATAAATATAGTATTGATAATTAAAACAAGAGAAAATGCTTGATTAAATGTTTTTTCTTTATTTTCAGATTTACTTATAAAACGAAAAAATGTGGTTTCCATTCCAAACATTAAAACGACTACTAAAAATGCAACATAGGCATAAAATTCACTAATTATACCATACTCAGCTGGTGCATAATTACCTGGTAAAGTATATAAAGGCACCAAACAATAATTTAGCAATCGTCCAAGAATAGACGACAACCCATAAACGGCTGTTTGACCTGCTAATTTTTTTAATGTACTCATATTTTTAATAGTCTAGATTTAAGATATTAGACTAAGAATGCTCTTAAGTCTAGTATCTTGAATCTAAAGTTTTATTTTCTAAAAGATGCTTTTCTCTTTTCCATAAAAGCAGTGGTTCCTTCTACAAATTCAGGAGTTCCAAAACAATTACCAAATTCTTCAATCTCTTTATCATAACCATTTACACCATCAATGTAATTAGCATTTATAGATCTCATTGCAGCAGAAATTGCATTAGGAGAGTTTTTAATAATTTTTGATGCAATCTTATTAGCTAAAGGCATTAATTCTTCAGGAGTGGTTACATGGTTTATTAAACCACATGATTTAGCATCATCTGCTGTGATCATACCTGCAGTGGTTATCATTTCCATTGCTTTTCCTCTACCAACTAATTGAGCTAACCTTTGAGTACCACCATAACCAGGAATAACCCCTAACGATACTTCTGGTAATCCCATTCGTGCATTATCAGACGCTATTCTAATATGAGAGGCCATGCATAATTCTAACCCACCTCCTAAAGCAAAACCGTTAATGGCTGCAATTACTGGTTTGTTCAAGTTTTCAAGTAAATTAAATAACTTGGTTTGCCCTTCAGCAGCCAGTTTTTTACCATTCTCAATGTCAAATGAGGCAAACTCTTTAATATCTGCACCTGCAACAAAAGCTTTTTCTCCAGAACCAGTTAAAATAACTACACCAACTGTGTCATCTTCATTAGCTTTTACTAAAGCAGAATTTAATTCATTGATTGTATCTTTATTTAATGCGTTTAACTGTTTAGGTCTGTTAATTGTAAGTGTTAAAACATATCCGTTTTGGGCAGTTAAAATATTTGTATAACTCATTTTATGTTGATTTTTTGTTTAAAAATTAAAGGTAAATATTTATTCTATTAGTATTTGTTAAAGTACCTTATAATTCTTAACACAGCATTGTTATTCTAACTCATTAGACAGTAAATTAATTTAGAGTTTTTGAATTAATTGTTAGGCGTTATAATTTTGTTATTTAATCTATGGAGTGTTTTAAAACCAAACCCAAATACTTACATTTGTAAAAAATCACCTACAATGAAGTTAAGATTACTAATTTTTGCCGCAATTGCCTTAACAGGAATGATAATAGCAGGTTTTATGATTAAAAATAAAACAAAAAATGAGAACACATTGGAAGGCAGAGAAAAGCGCCAAAACGTTTTGAAAATAATTAATCCTTATGATGTTAATAAAGATTTGGTAGAGGATACATTGCAGTTGATAAGGTCAGGTCATATGGTTTCAAATTTTGAATTTGTAAATCAATATGGAGATACAATTACACAATTAGATGTAGAGGATAAAATATATGTAGCTAATTACTTTTTTACAACCTGTGGTTCCATTTGTCCAATTATGAATACTGAAGTAAAACGTGTTCATAATGAATTTTTACAAGACGATTGGTTGAAAATTCTAAGTCATACGGTTTGGCCTGAAGGGGATAGTGTACCGAATCTTTTAGAGTATTCAATTCGTTTTGATGTTAACCCGGAAAAATGGTGGTTCTTAACGGGGTCTAAAGCGAATTTATATAAAATGGCGCGACAATCTTATTTGGTTGTTCCAGATGAAAACAATCCTGATTATGAAAGTAAAGAAGAGTATGAGGAAGATGTTAAAAGTGATTTTATTCACACAGAAAACCTTGTATTAATTGATCCAAAACATCAAATTAGAGGGATGTATGATGGTACAAACCCTGATGAAGTTTCTGACTTGATTAAAGATATTTATGATTTAAAACGTGAATTTAATTTTGACAAATAAGAGATGAATACAACAATTGGTATTGTACTTCAAAAAATTGATTATTCTGAAACCAGTTTAATTGTAAAAGTATTAACGGCTGAGTTTGGTTTAAAAAGTTTTATTTATCAAGGAGCTAAACGCTCAAAAAAGAAAGGACAATTAGTGGGGCCTCTTTCAGTTTTGAATATTAGTTATTATCAACGTAAAGAAAGTGATTTAGCAAAAATAACAACGGTCGAATTGGATGTGGTTTTTAAAGATATACCATTCAATCCTATTAAATGTTCAGTCGTATTTTTTATGAATGAAATACTTCAAAAAACAGTTAAAGAAGAAGAGACTAATGCAGAATTGTTTGAGTTCGTAAAGTATACATTACAAGTGTTAGATGCACAAACTAATATTTCCAATTTGCCAATTAAATTTTTATTAGAATTGTTAATCTATTTAGGTTATTATCCAATTATTGAAGAAAATGCTCAATTTTTTGATTATTTGAATGGAAAACTGACTAAAAATCAACCAAATCATCCAAATTACATGGGTGGTGAAAACATAACTTATTTGTTACAGTTGTTCAAGACTCCCTTAACAGATCAAGAGTTAAGTATACCAGCTAAAAATAGACATCAAATTTTATCTAACCTATTAGATTACTATAAAGTGATATTAGATGATTTTAAAAACTTGAAAAGTTTGGATGTATTAGAGGCTATTTTACATTAAATTAGAATTCAAAACCGAGTTGAATTTCAACATCTATTTTTTCTTTAGGTGTTTCTTCTGCTAAGTTTGTATCTAAATTACTAATAGAGATACCCAAGAGTCGAACTGATTTTTTTGTTTCTTCTTGAAATATTAAATCTTCAATTATTTGAAAAAAATCTTCCTTTTTTTGAACAAATTTATCAGTAGTTTTACTTCTGGTTTGCTGGCTAAAATCACTGTGTTTAATCTTTACAGTAATTGTTTTTCCTTTACAATTTGATTTTATAAGTCGTTTTTCAATTTCATCAGCTATATCATTGAGTTTTTCAAGCATGAAGCTTTCTGATAAAATATTTTTTTCAAAAGTACGCTCTGCACCAACAGATTTTCTAACTCTGTTTGGTTTAACTTGTCCGTGTTGAATACCACGAACTATGTCATAAAAATGTTGTCCAGATTTACCAAAATTTGTTTTTAAAAATGAGACTGAATGTTTTTTTAAATCATACCCATTGTAAATTCCCCAGCTTTTAAATTTATCAGCAGTTACTTTACCAACACCAAAGAATTTTGTAATAGGTAGGGTTTCCAAAAAGGCTATAATTTCTGTTGGGTGTATGGTTTTTTGACCATTTGGCTTATTGATTTCTGTAGCAATTTTAGCCGTAAATTTATTTATAGAAATCCCTGCGGATGCTGTAATTCCAACTTCATCTAAAATACGTTGTCTAATTTCTACTGCTATTTTAGATGCATATTCAAAACCCATTTTATTTTCTGTCACATCTAAAAATGCTTCATCTAAACTTAATGGTTCTACTAAGTCCGTATAATCTAAAAAAATACTACGAATTTGATCAGAAACCTCTTTGTAACGTTCAAACCTTGGTTTAACAAAAATTAAATCTTTACATTTTCGTTTAGCTAGTACACTACTCATGGCTGATCTAACTCCAAATTGTCGGGCTTCATAACTTGCAGCAGCAACTACACCTCGTTCTGCAGATCCTCCTACGGCAATTGGTTTACCTAATAATTCAACATTATCCATCTGTTCTACAGACGCATAAAATGCATCCATATCTACATGAATGATTTTTCTTATATGGTCTTTCATGGTGTAATAATGACTTTTAATCTATTGATTAATAGTAAATTAAAATTATTGATCTACTGAAACTGTAAGAGCACGTGACATAAATAGATCGTCAAATCGACTATGTTTCTCTTTGAAAAACATTATAAATTGTGTTTTAGGTAAACTTTCTGATATTCTATCAATTGTAGTATGGAAGTTATTTTTAATTGTAAATTCAGCATCCTCAATGATCATCATCTGTAATTGAGTCAAATTAATTCCGTTTAAAAAATACAACTTACTTAATCTTTTTGGTGTAGCGATTACAATGTCAGACCCAAGATAAATTTGATCCTTTTGTTTGGCTAAAGTATGTTCTTCAATTGCTAATACAACCCTAGTACTTGTAAATCGTGTTAGTTTTTTAAAACTCTCCGCTAGGGCTTCAGCAGCAATTTTATCTTTTACAAAAATTAATGCTCTTGGGTTGTCACCTTCAGCTTTACTTTTTAGTTGTGTTAAAACAGAAATCATTAGGGCCATTGTTTTACCGCAACCTTTTGGTCCAATACCATAAATGTGTGCTCCTGATTTTATCTTAGATAGTATCTTAGTTTGAAATTCGTTAGGTTCAACTATCTCGTTTCGCTCTAAATTTTCAGACAACGCCTCAGGTATTTTTTTAAATGACATATATAATTTATTTATGATTACAAAAGTAGCGTAATTTACTTAATCTCTTAAAAAGATGTGAAATAGTCTTGTGTTTTTGTCGTTATTATTTCCATTATAGTTATTTAACAACTAAATAAGGAAATTAAAGGAGTATTTATCTAACTTAGGAGGTTGAATATACACGAACTATGTCAAAATTTAATAATTTACTTAATCAAATTGAGCTTTTTATCAAAAAGTATTATAAGAATCAAATGGTTAAAGGTGTCGTTTTGTTTTTATCTATTTTTCTATTAAACTTTTTAGTAGTTAGCGGTTTGGAATACTTTGGAAGATTTGGTAACAATTTGAGACTGATTCTTTTTTATTCTTTTATTGCCATTAATATCGTTGTGCTTTTTAGATTTATTTTGATTCCTATCTTTAAATTAAATAAAATTTCAAAACGTTTATCCTTGAATGAAGCATCCATTATGATTGGGTCTATTTTCCCTGACATCTCTGATAAATTAGAAAATACGTTGCAGCTAAATAGTCAATTAGAATTGGACGGTCAAAATATTTCTTTATTGAATGCTAGTATTGAACAAAAAGCATCTTCTTTATCTGTGGTGCCATTTGCAACGGGTATAAATTTAGGAGAAAACAAGAAATATTTAAAATTTTTGTTACCTATACTTTTTGTGTTAGTTTTAATAGGCGTTATAAAACCAACTATATTATCTGATGGAACAGAAAGAATAGTAAATTATAATACGACCTATGTTCAAAAATCACCTTTTGAATTTAATTTAATTAGTCCTTCAGAAAGTGTTCAAGGTGAAAATTATAGTTTGGAGATTAAGTTAACTGGAAAGGAAATTCCGAATGAAGTTAAAATCTTGTCTAATCTGGGTACGTATAACCTTATTAGAAAATCTAATATTCTTTATGTATATGAATTTACAAATGTGAATGAATCTATTAATTTTACATGTCAATCTAATGGGTTTTCTTCTACTGAGTTTTTTATTAAAATTTTGGAAATTCCTTCAATTGATAAAATGTCTTTAGATTTTATTTATCCCAAACATACTAACTTAAATAATGAAACAGTAAATAATATTGGAGATGTTTCTGTGCCAGAAGGTACGTTAATTAAATGGAACATTGAGGGTAAAAATTCTACAAAACTTAAAGCAATACTTTCAGACACTATGATTAGTTTAAGGCCGAACTCATTGGGTAGTTATAATTTTAAACATCAGTTTTTCAGTTCAGCGAGTTATGGTCTTTCCTTAAGTTCAAAAGATATAGAGAATGGTGATACATTAAATCATTCTATTACTGTGATTAAGGATATCTACCCTACTATTTCTATTACTGACATTCAAGATAGTTTAAATTCTTTTAGGCATTTTATAGAGGGTACTGTGACGGATGATTATGGATTTAGTTCGTTAGTTGTTCATCTTTTAATTACTAGAGAAGGGAAAACAGTTAAAGAAAAACAACGGATTAAGATTAGTAATCATTTGTCTAAACAATTTTTTTATCATCAAATGGACTACTCTACTTTTAATTTATCACCAGGTGATAAACTAGAGTATTCTTTTACGGTTACGGATAACGATTTAATTAATAACTACAAATCATCTACGTCAATAAGAAAATCATTTTCTGTTCCTACATTGGATAGTTTGGATAATCTGTTGACTGAAAAGTCTGATGAGATAAAGGATGATATAGATAAGGCTAAATCTAAAACTAAGGCTATAAAGGATAAGGTTAAAGATATAAAAAATGAATTACTAAACAAACAATCTCCTGATTGGAAGGATAAACAAAATTTACAAAACTTGATGCAGCAACAAGAAAGCCTTCAACAAGAAATAGAGAAGCTGAATAATGAATTTAATGAGAGTAAAAAGCAAGAGGATGAATTCTTAGAAAATTCTGATGAGATAAATCAGAAACAGGAAGAACTACAAAAATTAATGGATGAGTTGATGGATGAAGAAATGAAGGCGTTGATGGAAGAACTTCAAAAGCTAATGGATGATATGAATAAAGATCAACTTATTGAAAAATTAGAAGATGTTGAGAAGAGAACTGAAACATTAGAAGAGGAGTTAGATAGAACTTTGGAGTTGTTTAAGAATATGGAAATTGATAAGAAGCTTGAAAGTATTGAAGAACAATTAAAAGAATTGGCAAATGAACAAGAGGCCTTGAAAAAGGAAACTGATGATAAAGAAATTGCTGATGATGAATTGGCAAAAAAACAAGAAGAGATTAATAGGAAATTTGATGAGATTCAAAAAGATATAAAAGACACACAGGATAAAAACCAGGAATTGGACAACCCTAGGGATTTAGATTTTGATAAAGAAATGGAAGAAAGTATCGATTCTGAAACGGAAGATGCTAAAGAAAGTTTAGAGGAGGGTAAATCTAAAAAATCGAGTAAGTCACAAGAGAAGGCGGCAGAAATGATGAAGAAAATGGCAGAGGATGTGAAAGAAATGAAAACGAAAGAACAAGCTGAAAAGCAAGAGGAAGATATGGATGCTATGCGTTTTTTGTTGGAAAATATTGTTAATTTATCTCACCAGCAAGAGGCTTTGATGAATGAGTATTCTGGAACTCAAACTAATAATCCACATTATTTATCACTTAATAGAACTCAACTTAAAATTCAAAAGGCTACTCAAATTGTTAAGGATAGTTTGGTTGAATTGAGTAAGCGTGTATCGCAGTTGTCGAGTTTTATTAATGATGAGTTGTCAGATTTGAATTATAATTTAGATAAATCATTGTTATTTTCTGAGGAAAGAAAGACGCCTAAATTATTACAACATCAGCAGTATTCGGTAACGGCATATAATAATTTGGCTCTAATGCTATCTGAAGTTTTGGACGCTATGCAAAGTGATGCTAAAGATAAGATGAAAGGTTCTGGTTCTTGCAGTAAACCTGGTGGAAGTGGTTCTGGTTCTGGTAAACCTAAACCAATTGATATGGATGCTATGAAGAAAGCTATGAAGAAACAGATTTCAAAAATGAAAGGTGGTTCTAATCCTGGAGGTAAAGATGGTAAAAAACCTGGTAAAGGAGGAGAGAGTGGTTCTAACCCTGGGGGTTCTAAAGGTGGTAGTTCTGGTTTGCCAGGGTTGTCTAGTAAAGATATTGCTAAAATGGCTTATGAACAGGGTCAGATGCGTAAAGCTTTACAGCAGATGCGTCAGGAGATGAATAAGGATGGAAGTGGTAATGGAAACAAATTGAACGATCTAATTAAGGATGTTGAAAAAATGGAGAATGATTTATTGAATCAGAACGTGAATCAAGCTACTTTAAAAAGACAACAGGATATTATGACTCGTTTGTTGGAAAGTGAAAAAGCCATGCAAGAAAGAGGTTTCTCTGAAAAACGTGAAAGTAATTCTGCTAAAAATGAAAATAAAAGTAACCAAATAGATTTATTACAGTATACCAAAAAGAAGAATGCAGAGATTGAATTGTTAAAATCGGTTCCTGTAGGTCTTAGAGTTTATTATAAAAACTTGATTAATGAGTATTTTAATTCTGTAAATAATTAGTGAATGCATAAATTAGAAATCAAATCTGACATTTCAAATATATCTGAAGTAGAAAAATTAATAGATATAGTCTGTGAAGATTTAAAATTAAATGAAGACAATTATGGTAATATATTAATTGCGGTGACTGAAGCGGTAACTAATGCTATTATTCATGGTAACCAAAATAACCCTATTAAGCGTGTTACCATTTCTGTTGACGCGGTTACTAAAGAAGTTGTTTTTACAATTATTGATGAAGGTGGAGGGTTCGATTTTACGAACCTACCCGATCCAATTGCACCGGAAAATATTGAAAAACCAAATGGTAGAGGTATATTTCTTATGAAAAATTTATCAGATAAAGTAGAGTTTTTTGATGAGGGTAAAAAAGTATGTATTACCTTTGTTATTAATGAATAACATTGAATTTCACTTTGAGGACATAGTTATTCCGGATTTTAATCCGGAATTTTTTCGTTTATGGATTACGGAGGTAACCAAATATCATAATGTTTCTATTGGAGAATTGAATTACATCTTTTGTTCTGATGATTATATTTTAGATATTAATAAACAACATCTTAACCATAATTATTTTACTGATATTATTACATTCAACTATAATGTGGATGATGTTATAAGTGGAGACGTTTTTATTAGTTATGATACTATTAAGTCAAATGCAGTTGAATATTCTAATGGTTCGGTTCAAGATGAACTGGATAGGGTTGTTATCCATGGTGTGTTGCATTTAATTGGTTTTAATGATAAGACGGAAGAGTTGCAAATTGAAATGACCAAACAAGAAGATGCTGCTTTGGTATTACGTGATAATGTTTCACGTGAAACAAAGTAAAGTTTATATATTGTTTCACGTGAAACAATATTAATTTAAAAATAAAATGTTTCACGTGAAACAAAAGTAGAAAACAAATGTTACAATCATACGATATAATAGTAGTTGGTGGTGGACATGCTGGTTGTGAGGCCGCACATGCTGCTGCAAAAATGGGGTCTTCTACCTTGTTGATAACAATGAATTTAAATACAATTGCACAAATGTCATGTAATCCTGCGATGGGTGGTGTGGCTAAAGGGCAAATTGTTAGAGAAATTGATGCTTTAGGTGGTGGTTCAGGAATAGTGGCTGATAAGAGTGCTATTCAGTTCAGAATGCTTAACCTTTCAAAGGGGCCAGCTATGTGGTCACCAAGAACTCAGAATGACAGAATGTTGTTTGCCGAGACGTGGCGATTAAAATTAGAGAGTGTTTCTAAATTGGATTTTTGGCAAGATATGGTTAATGGATTAATCGTTGAAGGCGGAAAGGTGGTGGGTGTTAAAACTGGAATGGGTCAAGAAATTAGAGCTAAAGCCGTAATTTTAACAAATGGAACTTTTTTGAATGGTAAAATTCATTTAGGTGAAAAACAATTTGCTGGAGGTCGCTCGGCTGAAAGTGCTTCTTATGGATTGACTGAGAATTTAACTGATTTAGGTTTTGAAGCAGGTAGAATGAAAACAGGAACTCCTCCAAGAGTTGATGGAAGATCATTAGATTATTCTAAAATGGAAGAACAAGGTGGAGATGTATTTCCTTCTAAATTCTCATTTTCGAATAATTCAAAAGTGCTAACAAAACAACGTCCTTGTTTTATAACTTATACTAATTTAGAAACACACGAATTGTTAAAGGAAGGGTTTGATAGATCACCAATGTTTAATGGAGCAATTAAATCTGCGGGACCAAGATATTGTCCTTCTATTGAAGATAAAGTAACTCGTTTTGCGGAACGAGATAGACATCAAATTTTTGTAGAACCAGAAGGTTGGAATACATGTGAAATTTATGTGAATGGATTTAGTACGTCATTACCTGAAGAAGTTCAAATGAAAGCTATGCGTTCTATTCCAGGTTTTGAAAATGCTAAAATGTTTAGACCAGGTTATGCAATCGAATATGATTACTTCCCTCCTACTCAATTAAAACATACGTTAGAAACTAAGATAGTAGATAATTTATATTTTGCCGGTCAAATAAACGGAACAACAGGGTATGAAGAAGCCGCAGCTCAAGGTTTAATGGCAGGAATAAATGCACATAAACAATTGAGGGAGGAAGAAGAAGTTATATTAAAAAGAAGTGATGCTTATATTGGCGTTTTAATTGATGACTTAATTACTAAAGGAACAAAAGAACCTTATAGAATGTTTACATCAAGGGCTGAATTTAGAATTTTATTACGTCAAGATAATGCCGATTTAAGATTGACTCAAAAAGGATTCGATATTGGTTTAGCGGATCAAAATAGGTTAGATAAAGTAAATGAAAAAATTAAGTTTACAGACGAAATTAAGAAGACTCTGAAAAGTACGTCTGTTGCCCCAGAGGAAATGAATGACTTTTTAGAATCAATTAATTCTTCTGCAATTAAACAGAAACAAAAAGCGTTTACTATGTTAAGTCGTCCACATGTGTCTTTAAAAGATATTACTGAAAGATCTCCTTTAATACAAGATAGATTAGAAAAGTATAAAGAAAACAATGCGGACGCGTTGAATCAGGCGGAGGTTCAAATTAAATATGAAGGTTATATTTCGCGTGAACAAGATATAGCGAATAAAATGATTCGCCTTGAGAATGTAAAAATTCCACCTACAATAGATTATACGAGTTTCTCTTCTTTATCATCAGAAGCAGTTGAAAAATTAACGGAAATTCAACCAGTTACAATTGGTCAAGCAAGTAGAATTAGTGGAGTCTCTCCATCAGATGTTTCTGTATTATTAGTGTTTTTAGGAAGATAAATGAAAAAATTTAAAACAATATCAAATTGCCCTGTTTGTAATGAAACAGATTTTACCAAGTTTATGGAGTGCGTTGACTATACTGTAAGTCAAGATACATTTACAATTGTTGAATGTCAATCGTGCCAATTTCATTTTACTAATCCAATTCCTTTGGTAGAAGAAATTGGTGAGTATTATAAGTCTGAAAGTTATGTGTCTCATAGTTCTACTAACAAGGGTTTGATAAATAAAATTTATCAAACCGTTAGAAAGTATACTTTAAAACAAAAAGTTAAGTTAATTTCGAACTACAGTAAAGGTCATAATCACCTTGATATTGGAGCTGGAACAGGTCATTTTATTAATGCCACTACCCTATCTGGTTTTAATTCTATTGGTTTAGAACCTGATGTTGATGCCAGAAAATTGGCAGAGGATACGCATAAAGTAAACATTCAGCCATTAGAGAATTTATATAATTTAGAAAAAAAATCGATTGATGTGATTACTATGTGGCATGTTTTAGAACATGTGTATGACTTAAATAAAGACTTGAAGCAAATTGAGAGTGTATTGAAAGATGACGGTGTTATGATTGTAGCAGTTCCAAATATGAATTCATATGATGCTAAACATTATAAAGAACATTGGGCGGCATATGACCTTCCAATTCACCTTTATCATTTTACCCCAAATGACATTGATAATTTATTTAACAAATTCAATATGGAGATTGTGGAAATTCTTCCAATGAAATTTGATAGTTATTATGTTTCTATGTTAAGTGAAAAATATAAAAAAGGAAATATAGTTTCGGCAGTCATTAATGGATTAGAATCAAATTTGAAAGCAAACCCAAAGGAATACTCTTCTCAAACTTATATTATAAAGAAAAAAGCATAAATTTTCTATTTTAAAGCGTTTTAAGGCTGTTTTTCGGTTTAGTTAATATAATATATCAATTTAACAAGATGTTTTGTTAGAATGAACGTGTTTTTAGAACTATTTTGTAAAATAAAAATTAAAAACCCCTATAAACACTAAGTTTATAGGGGTTTTTAAAATAAGTTATAAAATTTAGTTTATTTCAACAGTTTGACACATTCCACCATTAATTTTTGTACTACCACTTTTATATAAAAAATCTGTTTCACCATTTTGTCCAGGTGCAGAATATTTTATTTCGTAATTAATTATTTTATTTTTTTCACCGTTTAAGTCTGTATAATAATTGACACCTCCAGTACCACAATCAGGAGCTGAAGTATTAGTTGAATTTATATTCATTGTTCCAATCGACTCCCCTTCTACAAAAACTTCTATTAGTGAACCATAAATACTTATTTGTGCGTCAGCATGCACCCAAAATACAGCTGAACCCTCATACGAACAGCTACCATCATCTTTTTTAGCTTCCGAATTATAATTCTTAGCATTAATATCAATACATCCTTTTTTTTTACATGATGTAACTGCAATAAATGATAATGCAGTAATTAGCAATAATCTTTTCATAATTTTAATTTTTATCAAATATACTTATTATCTTATAAATTGACGATATATTTTTAGTTTTGTAATAATGCGAATTTTTTATAGTTTTATAGTTTTAATAGTCTTTGTTAACACCTGTTATAGTCAAGTACCAACGTTTGGCTGGTCTGTTGGTTTAAGCTTTTCTGTTGGAAATAAAGTACAACGTATTGGTTTACGTGGTTCTATGTTTTACACACATGGTTTTGCACAAGTAAATGCTACTACTAATGTGTATTATAATTTTAAAACTTTGGCTACATCTTTAAAAGGCCCAGAAGTTCAATTTGGAATTGGTGGTAATTTGGGGTTTGGAAAACGAGATAGTTCGCGGAATCATTTTGTTAGTTTAATAGATAATAATACTGATTATTTTTATTCTGTAGGATACTCCTACCTACTCTATCTTGATAAAAATAATACGACCCAAGCAGGTGGTATTTTAAGTGCTAATATTGAAAATTTCACATTCGCTACACATAATGATTTATTTGGTTTTGGAAAAGGCTGGCGTGATAGATTTAGAACAGCAGCAGTACTAATGCAATATAGATATTTAGATACGAAAGCAGGTTTAAACCTTACATTATGGACTGGTGATTATATTGGTTGTAAGGTCGTTAATGATGGGGAATACCCTTCAAGATTCGGTTATAAAATGAATGATAAAGCAATATATGGAAATGCTATGGCTGGCTTATTATCGGTTCAAATAGAGCAATTTTTACCATATAATCAAATTGCTAGATTAAATGTTGGTGTAGACAGTGAAAAAATACGCCATGCTATTCAAAATCGATTAATTCATGATCAATATTTTATACCTAGTAAACTTGTTACAAGACCTCAAAAGCATTATCCAATGTTAGATAAGGATGGTAAACAATATACATTTAAAGAGGGACAATCTGTAAGATCTGCAAGTTTCTATTTTAACTTAGGAATGAATAATAGTGTGTTTTACTAAAAAAGCCATTTTAAATCTATTAAATGGCTTTTATTGGATGTTATTAAGTTTTATTTAAGTTTTCCTAATTCAGACTTTAAATGCATGATGACATTGACTTCAACGCTATCTACGTTTTTTAAATCGGCTAAAAATACACTTACCCAATCCGTTAAGTGAATTAAGTATAAAACTTGAATTAGTTTTGTTGAACCTTTAGCTTCAATTTCGTAAATAGAATCTGTAAACTTTGACATTTCTTCTTTACAAATTTCCCATCTTTTCTTAGTTCTATAAAAATCTAATGAAGAGTTAAGTTTTATGATGGCTTGTTTGTTACTTCCACCAGCCCATCCAACTAATTCGTTGTGATTCATTTCTGGTAAGACATGATGCCAACATAATTCTTTAGCATTTTCGTTTATTTGTTGCCTAAATCTAACAGCTACACCTTCTAAACTTTGTTCAGCATAAATAACAACTTGTTTAGTATGAATTTTCTCGGCTAATTGTTTAGCCTCCATTTGAATATCAGTTTCATTTGAGTCAACTAAGTCAATTACTTTAGCCAAATCAGGCGTATAATTAGTACTTACTAATTTATAATTTTCAAATATATATAGTAATTGAACCAATGAATAAGCTAACATTCCTCTTGGTTGTTCTCCACCAGGTACTACTAATGAATTCCAGTTATTTGTTTTTACTAATTTTAATAATTCTCCACCAGAAGTAATGGCAACGATTTCCGAATTTCTTTTGTGTCCTTCAATAACAGCTGACAAGGTTTCTTCAGTATTTCCAGAATAACTTGATGCAATTACCAGAGTACTTTCGTTTACGAAATTTGGAATAGAGTAATCATTAGTTACCACAACAGGAACACTAATGTCTGACTTTAGTAATAAATCAATGATTTTCCCCCCAATTCCTGAGCCTCCTAATCCACAAATTAATACGGAATTAATAGTTTTTGTAGGTATGTTAAATGAAGTGTTTTCTCCAATTTGAATAGCATCCCTAAGTTGATTTGTAAAGTTGGCTGTAATTTTATTCATTAGTTTGTGAGTTGTGCAAAACGTTCAAAGATAAATCTTTTTACTTTAAAACATAGTAATTTGTTAGATTCGTTTGAAATTTGGTCTGATTGTATACATTCTAGTTTTTTATGGACGAGTATAATAAGTTTGTTATTGGTTTAAATTTTGATTTCAAAGCACCTATTATTTTATTGATTTTGTACTTAAATCAGTTAAATTTCTAACACATTACTATATATTTATAAAATTGCTTTTATCTTTGAGCAAAATTAAATGTACTATGAGTTTTAACGATCTTTCTGAACAAGAAATTCAAAGAAGAGAAGCTTTGACAAAATTAAGAGATATGGGTATAGAGCCTTATCCAGCAAAATTATTTCCAGTTGATACCTTATCATCAGAAATAAAACAGAATTTTGTAGAAGGTAAAAAGGTGGTTATCGCTGGTAGATTAATGGCGCGTAGAATTCAAGGAAAAGCTTCTTTTGCTGAATTGCAAGATAGTGCTGGTCGTATTCAAATTTATGTGAATAGAGACGAAATCTGTTTGAGTGATGATAAAACCATGTACAATGACGTATATAAAAAGTTATTGGATTTAGGTGATTTTATTGGAATTGAAGGAGAATTATTTAAAACTAAGGTAGGAGAAATCTCTGTAAGAGTTAAAGAGTTTACTGTATTAAGTAAGTCATTAAAACCTTTACCACAACCTAAAACGGATGAAGATGGCAATGTACATGATGCATTTACTGATCCGGAATTAAGATACCGTCAACGTTATGTTGATTTAGTGGTTAATCCAAAAGTAAAAGAAGTATTTGTAAAAAGAACAAAATTATTTAAAGCCATGCGTCAGTTTTTTGATGAAGCTGGATATTTTGAAGTGGAAACGCCAATTTTACAGCCGATTGCTGGTGGTGCAGCAGCAAAACCATTTATGACACATCACAATGCATTAGATATTCCATTATATATGAGAATTGCTAATGAATTGTACCTTAAAAGATTAATTGTTGGTGGATTTGATGGTGTGTATGAATTTTCTAAAAACTTCAGAAATGAGGGAATGGATAGAACACATAATCCTGAATTTACAGCAATGGAAATTTATGTATCTTATAAAGATTACAACTGGATGATGGATTTTACTGAAAAGTTGTTGGAACATTGTGCAGTGTCTGTCAATGGATCTTCTGATGCGACTTTTGGTGAACATAAAATTAACTTTAAGGCACCGTACAAACGTGTAACAATGCGTCAATCAATTATTGACTTTACTGGTTTTGATATTGATGGTAAATCAGAAACTGAATTATTTGATGCCGCCAAAGGTATGGGTATTGATGTGAATGATACCATGGGTAAGGGAAAGTTGATTGATGAAATGTTTGGCGAAAAATGTGAAGGAAACTACATTCAACCTACATTTATTACAGATTATCCAAAGGAAATGAGCCCGTTGTGTAAGGTTCACAGAGAAAATCCTGAATTAACAGAACGTTTTGAATTAATGATTTGTGGTAAAGAGGTGGCTAATGCTTACTCTGAATTAAATGATCCAATTGATCAAAGAGAGCGTTTTGAAGAACAATTAAAGTTGGCTGCTAAAGGTGATGATGAAGCAAGTGAATTTATTGATCATGACTTTTTAAGAGCTTTGGAATATGGAATGCCCCCTACTTCTGGTTTAGGTATTGGAATGGATAGATTAATCATGTATTTAACAGATAATCAGTCGATTCAAGAAGTACTTTTATTTCCTCAAATGAAACCAGAAAAGAAAGAGAAAAAATTAGAATTAAACGATAATGAAAAGGTAATCTTTGATATTATATCAAAAGAATCTACAATGGCTTTAGGTGATCTTAAAACGCAAGCAGGTTTAAGCGGTAAAGGCTGGGATAAAGGTATTAAAGGCTTAACAAAACAAAACTTAGTTAAAGTATCAAAAATTGATGACAACTTAGTGGTTGATTTAGTATAAGAATTAAAAATAAATAGTACAAAAACCCTGATTTGTAAAACAAATCAGGGTTTTTGTTTTTAGTGGTGATTACTGAATGTGTTCACTGTACAAAAAAACTAGTTTAATCCATCACTTTTTAAAGTACAATTTGATTTTGTACTAAACTGCGTTCTAAATAAAACTCAGAGCAAAACCTAAAAATGCACCACCTAGTATGGTCCACATAACGTTAATTTTTTTAAATCCAAAAACGAGTGTAGCACTCACTGAAGCAATAAGTAAAGCTTTCCAATCAAATAGGCGTTCAATTATAAGGTCATTTATAACTAACTCAGGGAAAATTGTATCTCGGGCCATTGTAAATAAAACAGCAATCATTATACCAACTGCAGCTACATTAACAGAGTCTAAGAATCCTCTTAAAAATTTGGATCTCTGCATTCTAGGAATTAACGGGTTGAGTAGTAATACAAACAAAAATGAAGGTAAAAAGATACCAACTGATGCTGCAAGTGCACCCCAAATACCTGTTAATTGATACCCTATAAAAGTAGCAGTAGATAATACTGGTCCTGGTGTAAACTGCCCCATGGCAATAGCATCTAAAAGTTGTTGATTGGTCATAAGTCCAGTTTCAACTAATTCAACTTTTAAATAAGCAAATAAAACATAACCACTTCCGTATAGAATAGAACCTACTTTAAGGAAGGTTAAAAACACATTTAATGTAGTTAATTTAGAAACACCACCTATACCTATGTTCAGTAAAAATAAGGGTAAAACTGATTTAGTTGATGTGCTTACTTTATGCTTTGTGTAAAAATAAAAAGCGCCCATTATTCCTGTCCCTAAAAGAACAACTATCTCATTAATTCCTACTATACTTAATACTAAAACTAAACTCCCAAATACAGCTAATTCCCAGCCTTTAATCGCTTTCTTTCCTAACTTAAAAATGGCAGAAGCAATAACTGCGAGTACTGCAGGTTTTATTCCGTAAAAGAAAGGTTTTATGTTTGGAAGTTCTCCATATTCTGTATATACATAAGCGAGCAGACCAGTTGTAATTACTGCAGGAAAAATAAATGAAACTCCAGCTACAAGTAAACCTTTAAAACCTGCACGTTCGTGGCCACAATGCATTGTCATTTCCGTGGAATTTGGTCCTGGAATTAAATTTGTAGAACCTATTAAATCAAGATAATGTTGTCGACTCATCCACTTTCGCTTATTCACTACCTCCTCTTCCATCATGGCAATATGTGCAGCTGGTCCTCCAAAAGCAAATAGCCCAAGTTTAAAAAATACTTTTGCTACTTCTTTGAGTTTATTCTCTTTCTTCATTTCAAATCTATTTAGGTTTACTTTCGAATAGGTGATGGCCTGTTAATAGGTCCTTTAACTGTAAAGAAAGATACATTTTCTTTTATATGACAATTATTGCAAGCATTAGTTAAGAGGTTAAATTGATTGTTAAAGAGTATAGTGTCTTTCTTTTCAATAGAAAGGGTCATTTCTGTTAAAGTAACTTCAAGAAAGTGTTTTGCCGATTCGCCTCTTTTAGGTCGCCTAACTAAGCCATTTTTTATAGTTTTAGCTATTTTTTCAATTTGATACATAGCGTATTCCCAGTTTTGATCCTGACCTGCCCAATATAATTCTTGGTATCTATAACCTGTTTCTATCATAGCCATATCAAACCCTCTAAGTTGACTGGCTATTAGATCAAATTTTTCAGAATTATCCCCTTTTAACCAACCATCTTTACCATTATTACTTTGTTGTGTTTGATGAATTTCTTCACAACTATAGTTGATAAGCGTGATTATTATTACTAATAAAGTGTACCATTTCATAACTAATATTTTTTACAAATATCAGAATTACCTTTCTTCTATAATGTTATTAATTGGATAAATTTCGGTATTATTGAAACCTCTTTGATCGAAAAACTTTAGGTGATGACCCAATTAGTGATTTAAAGTATTTAGCAAAATGAGAAGAATCTTCAAAACCGAGATCCAAGGATAATTCTGAAATTGATTTGTCAGTATGTATTAGTACTCTTTTTGCTTCTGTTATGATTTGATTACGTATCAGAGAACTAGCTGTTTTCCCACTAAATTTTTTACATATTTCATTCAGATTCTTTGGAGAAATTGACATTAATTCAGCATACTCATTAACTTTTTTTTTAGCTCTAAAATGGTGTTGGATTAAAGCTGTAAAACGTTGGTATCTTGAATCTAATGTTGATTTTTCATGTTTACTTTCCTGTGATAACCTACTTAATTCTATCAGTATGATATTTAGATATGAAGCAACTAATTGGTGGTGACTCCCTCTTTTTTTTTCAAGTTCGTCTGAAATTTCATTAAATATTTGTTCAAATCGAGAACATGTTTCTTTATCTAGTAGTATACTTTCGTCAATCTCGAATTCGTTAGAATTGAGTTGGTGAAATTCCTGAATGAATTCAAGTTTATACATTAAGACGTAGCCTTCGGGTTTTTCCGTAAATTCCCAATGGTGTATTTGACCCGGTTTGAGATTGTAAATTATTGGAGGGTTAACGCTATGAGTATCAAATTCTATTGTATGGAATCCTTCTCCTTTTGTGATAAATATAATTTCATTATAACCTCCATGTTTATGAGGAATCGTTGGCTTTATATAAGGTTTCATCTTTTTTAGACGAATAAGCTCAGCCTCACCAATTTTCCTTTTGACTGTTATATTTTGTTTTTTTAGGCTCACGGTACAAAGATAAGCGTTTCTTAATAAATTAAGATTAATACCTCTTTTTTTGCTTCTTCTGTTTTTTAGAGATGATAACAGTTGTAGTATTAAGGCTTATTAAATTAGGGTAAGATTCAAAGGTTTTGTAGACAAGATAATAAACTAGTTAAATAAAAAAACCACAACGTACAATGTGTGGGCTTTCATTTTAACTTATTGTAGAGTAATTTTTTTTATTACCTTTATTACTTAAAATTAATAACTTAATGAAAAAATTAATAACACTTTTCGCAATTCTACTTAGCACACTATCCTTTGCTCAAGATACAACCTTAGTTCAAACGCTAACGTTTGATAGTACAGCAAGAGCATATATGTTTCAATTTCCTGATGACTCAGAAACGTACAGGAAAATATTAATGCGTTATCGAATGAGATGTAAAGGTGCATTAGTATCTACTGGTAGTAATACAAACTTAGGATGTGGAGAATGGGATTACAGTTGTAATACTTTTATTACTGATTCTTCAAGAGTAGATTCAGTTAAAGCAACTCATCCTAATTATATTATAAGTGGATTTAATAATAACGCTTTTAATTATACGACTAACCAAACTTACACATATTATACTTTTGATCAATTAAATACAGTTAATTCTGGTGTTGTATCAGAGAACATTATCACGATTGGGAATGGAGTAGTCCAGAATACATCTCCTTTACTAACTGGAAATAGAAGTTCCAAAAGTCAGTATTTATTCACTCAGAGTGAATTAAATGCTGCTGGTTTAATAAGTGGTAATGATATTACTAGTTTAAAGTTGAATATATCAGTTGATGGAGATAACGTAAATCATTTAAAACTAAAATTAAAAAATACAACTAAAACTGAATTAAATGATAGTTTACTTATTGATAATGATGATTTTACAGAAGTATATTATCAAAATACTAATTTTATAAATGGTTTAAATGAATTAATTTTTTACACACCATATAATTGGGATGGTACGTCAAATATTATCATTGAATTAAGTTTTACTAATTCTGTAAATGGCATAAATTCTGAAGTTTTATCAACTACGTCTTCTTCAAATTTTGGTATTGAAACACATAATAATGATTCATATTTAAAGTTTACTGCTGGTGATAATTACGCAGAATTAAACAATACAATTGATTTTGGAACTGCACAGGATTTCTCAATTGAACTTTGGGTAAAGCCAGGGCAAAATCAAAATGACCCTGCCATTTTATCGGATAAAAATTGGGGGTCGGGTACAAACAAGGGGTTTTTAATTTTTCAAAATGGAAATACATGGGCTGTAAATGTGGGAGATGGTTCAAGTCGAATTGATATTACAGGAGGTGATATCACATCAGATGGAAAATGGCATCATATAGCAGTGTCATTTGATAGAAATGGATTGGTTACATTGTATCAAGATGGTGTTCAGATTGCGACTGGAAATCTTTCTACTGTAGGTGGAAATATCTTTTCTGGGAATACTGTTAAGTTTGGCCAAGATGGGACTGGGAATTACGGTATTGACTGGGTAGGTGAGATGGATGACGTTAGAATTTGGAACCGTGTTTTATCAGCAAATGAGATTAATAATTGGCAGTATAAAAACATATCTTCTGTTCACCCAGCATTTGCAAATTTAGTTGTGAATCAAACTTTTAATGGATTAGTTTTAGGTCAATTAATAGATGAGTCTACAAATGGAAATAATGCGATATTACAAAATAGTGCTGAACATAAATTATTTAGAGGAGATGTTATTTTTAAAGGATTTGATTTAAATCAAGATAGACCTAACGTAACATTTGTACAAGGGGTATATGGGAGTTCTGTAAATACAGTATCAGCAGTTTTAGATTCTATTGCTAACCCTTCTAATGTAGTGATTGAATATCAAGTGGTGGGCAGTGATATTGTTGAAGTTGGAACAAACAGTTATTTTGAATCGGGTGACATGTCAATTTTTGATGAGTCAGGAACTGAAACAGGTACAGTAAACGTTCCAACTCAAAATACAATTAATATTGTTGATTTAGATTATTATAATAAATTTCCATCTAAGTTTGAAATTATGTCTTTTGTAACACCTTATGGTATTGGGCTTGATTTAGGACCAAACGGAAAAATGTGGGAATTCGATATGACAGATTTTACACCAATTTTAACAAATGATAAACTATTAACGGTTGAGTTTTCTGGTGCGTATCAAGAAGAGTTAGATATTCAGTTTTTGTTTATTTCAGGAACACCTGACAGAACGGTAGTTGATATTCAAAACATTTGGAAACCAGGTGTTAGAAGAAGTTATATCAACTTAATTGCAGAACAATTTTTTGAACCAAGAACAGTTGCATTAGATCCTACGAGTGAAATGTATAAAGTAAGAAACGTGATTACAGGGCATGGTCAAGAAGGAGAGTTTATTCCAAGAACACATTATATTGATGTGAATGGAGGAGCAAATGAATTAGAGTGGCAAGTTTGGAAAGCATGTGGAGAAAATCCTGTTTTTCCTCAAGGAGGAACTTGGGTGTATGATAGAGCAGGGTGGTGTCCAGGAATGGCAACAGATCTAAAGGAGTATGAAATTGATCCATCGGCTGTATCAAGTAACACAGTAGATTTAGATTATGGTGTAACTGCAGGTTCAGGAGTGTCAGAATATTATGTATCATCACAATTGGTACAATATGGCGCTGCTAACTTTTCAAATGACGCGTCTGTAATTGACATTATTAACCCTGGTTTAAAAACAGAGCATAGTAGAATGAACCCAGCATGTATTAACCCTTTAATTACGATTCAAAATACTGGATCTACTGATTTAACAACACTTAAAATTGAATATAAAGTGTCAGGTGGTACAACTGAATCAATGAACTGGACAGGAAGTTTATCTTTTTTAAAAACAGAACAAGTAGAACTACCAATTTCAGGAAATGGATTTTGGACTGGAGACAATTCAGATGTTATCATAGTTACGGTAAGTAACCCAAATGGTGTTACTGATGAAAATACAGATAATAACAGCTTAACAAGTGCTTTTGAATTACCAGATTGGTATGGTGTAAACTTTTATATTGAATTAAAAACAAATAATAATCCGAATGAAAACAGTTATGTAATTAAAGATTTTCAAGGAAATGTAGTTCATGCTAAATCTGGATTTTCAGCTAATACAACGTATAAAGATACATTAACTTTAATTGGTGGATGTTATACATTAGAAGTGACAGATTCAGGCCAGAATGGTTTAGCTTGGTGGGCTGCAGCAGCACAAGGAACAGGATCTATTAAAATAAGATCTACATCTTCATTTTTTCAAACGTTTCAAACGTTTGAACCAGATTTTGGATCAGGTTTTAAATATGGATTTACAATTGGCGCTCCTGTATCAGTTGTAGAACAAGAACTAAATAACTTACAAATCGAGTTATATCCAAATCCAGCGTATAGTCAAGTCAATCTTAATATTGAAGGCTTAACAACTAATACATGCCACATTAAAATTAGTGATGTGCTAGGAAAAGTGCAGTATACGAATATAATTGATAGCTCAAAAAATATGGAATATAATACAACCATCAACACAAGTGATTTGTCAAACGGGTCATATATTGTTGAGGTGACATCAGGAACTAAAAAAGAAGTAAGAAAATTAATAATTAATAATTAAAAGAGATATATTGATATTTGGGCAATTTAACATGCTATAAGTTAAAGCTTAAAACCATCAAATAAACATCAATTATAAAACCTAAAGCAACTTTAGAAGCTTTAGGTTTTTTTCAGTTACATTGTATCAATTTTAAAAGTTACTACTATTACAATTAACTTTATGTTTGTAATATAAAACTATTAATATGTATATTTTTTTAATATTTAATCAAACTCTTTATTCTTAATATAACAAAGTCCAATATTTAATTATTACGGGTGAAACAATAAGATTTTAACACTGAATTGTTACTTGATTTTCGGTATTATAACCTAACAACCAATGTACATATATAATTATATGTTGTATACTTGTATGGTATATGAACCTATTCAAAGCGTATAATAAATTTCAGGATGAAATCGAATCAATATACTTGATGGGTCGTTTTAGTGATGACATAACTATGCCATTAATTGAATTGAGTAACATACATAACTCCGATTTTTCTAAATTATCTAAACGTTTATCTTTTTTGACGGCTGAATCTTTTCAAAATATTGTTCGACATGGTTATTCTGAGACAGAAACACTAGAACCAATAAAGTTTGGAATGTTTTCTTTTACAAAAACCAAAGATAAGTTAATTTTAAGCACAGCTAATCAAATTACTAATGACAGTGCTGTAAAGTTAGACAAACAATTAATTGAACTTAACTTGTTAAATTCTGATGAATTGAGAGCAATTCACTTAGAAACACTTTCAAATAATGAAAGAACAGAAAAAGGTGGTGCTGGTGTTGGGTTTATTTCTATTTTGAGAAAAACAAAAGGAAAAATTGATTATAGAATTGATAAAATTGATGATAAGATCAGTAATTTTTATTTCCAATCTAACTTAATTAATAGTAAGAATGAACCTGAATTAATGAGTGGGTTCAAAGCAGAAGAGCATTATAACTTTATGGAAGATAATCATTTTCTTATTTTTAGAAAAGGAATATTTGATCATTCTACTATGTTAGTTATGACTGAATTGTTAAGTGTTAAGTTAAATTTAAATACTGACAATGAGTATAAAAAAATTCTATTTTTTGTAATAATTGAATTAATTCAAAATATTTATAATCATGGATACGAGGGTAAAAAAGGCCATGAAGGTATATTTGCTATAAAAAATGAAAATGATAAACTTTCATTATCTGTTGGTAATTTTGTTTTAACTAAAAACGTAAAAAAAATAAAAGAAAAATTCAATGAGGTTAATTCTTTAGATACCCAAGGTATTAAAAAACTATTAAGAGAACGACTTTTAGAGTTTCCAGTTTTAAGGGATAATAAGATTTCAAGTGGGATTGGTTTATTAGAAATTAAAAAATTAACAGGCGCTCAAATTGGTTTTGAATTTGATAAAGTAGACGATAAGTTGAGCTATTTAACAACTACAATTAAAAATATTACTTAGGATGAATGAAATTAATTTAGAGGAAACCAAAGATACTCCTGCGGTTTTATTTAGCGTAGATAAAAATGTATTTCAAATAATAGGAAAGTCTCTTCCTGAAAATGCAATGGATTTTTATAAACCTTTATATGACTGGATAGAACTGTTTTGTAAGGACTATAAAAATAATGGAATTGAATTAAATGTTGATTTGGATTATTTAAACTCAAGTTCGATAAAGTTAGTGTTTTTAATTTTTAACCAAATTAACGAACATTTTTTAAGTGCTAAAACGGATGATAAAATCTGTATCAATTGGAAATATCAAGTACAAGATGATTTAATTAAATTAAAAGGTGAAGAATTTCAAGAATACTTGGATATTCCTTTTAACTTAATAGTTAAAGATTAATTCCAATAACTAACACATCATCTGTTTGTTCATTTGATCCTTGCCATTCTTCAATTGAATTTTCAAATAGTGACTGTTGTTCTTCTATAGATTTTGATTCACATTGTTTTAAAAGGACTTTAAACCTTTTTAAATTATACTTTTCATTTGTAGTTCCACCGAATTGATCCATATATCCGTCACTCAGTAAATACAATTGTGTTCCTTTAACAATGTCAATAACTTGTTCAGTAAACGGTTTGTTTTTAAAGAATTCAAAACCTCCAACTCCTTTTTTTGTTACATCTAGTGTTTCAATCTCTCCATTTTTTAGTAAAAATAGAGGATTCATTGCGCCTGCATAAGTTAAAGTATTAGTTGTTTTATCAATTACACATATAGACATGTCCATTCCATCTTGACTAGAAAAAGGGTTCGAATTATCTTGACGTAATGCGTTTTTAAGCTCTGAATTTAAAGCTTCTAATATTTCTTTTGGAGAGGTAATATTAGATTCTAAAATTATTTTATTCATTAAAACATTACCAATCATTGACATGAATGCACCTGGTACTCCATGACCTGTACAGTCTACTGCTGCTACGATAACTTTATTATTAATTTCTTCAAACCAATAATAATCACCACTTACTTTATCTTTAGGTTTAAATAAAATAAATGATTCTAAATAGGAATTAATTTCTTTTTTTGAAGGTAAGATGGCATCTTGGATTTTAGCAGCATAATTAATACTATCTAAAATTTTCTTGTTTTTCTCTTTCAATTGAGAATTTAATTTTGTTTTAATTCTGTTGGCTCTTAGAATAAAAAATAGCATTACAATGACTAGGATAAGAGCAATAAAAAACAGAATTAATTGATTGTTTTTCATGTTTATAGCACTTTCTTTTTGTGATATTATTTTCTTAAGGTGCAATAATTCATTTTCAGCAGCTATAATTAACTTACCTCTTTCTTCTATTAATAAAAAATCGAGAGGTGTTTTAGCATTTGCTTTATCCAGTTCATATTGTTGTTTCGCTTTTTGTATTTCAAGCTCTTTATCTTCAAAGTTAAAGTCCCCATTTAAAGAGTTAGTGGAACTAATTAATTCATTATATGCGGAAGTCTTAAATATTTCAAAAGCTAAATCTTTAACCGTGTCAGGTTCTACTAACATGTCCTCACCTTTAACTTGATGATTTACTGGTTTTCTATTTCGACTTCCTTTTTCATTTTTAGGATTTACTTTATCTACAAATACTTTTGACTTATTGTTACTTATTGATTTTAAAATTAATGAAATAAGGGGTGAATAGTCTACTTTTTGAGTGAAAATGGATGATTTTTGCTCAAACTCTTTAAAATAGAAGCTACCTGATTTATAACTCAACTTTCCAAACTCTGTAATTTTAAGTTTCTCTTTTTTATATTTAAAACTGTTAATAATTAGCTCCAAAGACCAAAAGTTAATGTTTTCACTTAAGGCTGCTTTTGTTAAATCGATTTTAAAGGCTATTTGTTCATAATCTTGTTTTGAAATTTTAACCCAATATTCTTTTCCTAAAGGTAATTCAACATGAAATTCCCCTTTAGTATTGGACTTTGTTGACACATTTATTTCTTTTTTGTCTGAAATTCTTATGGAAACATTATTTAAGCGACCTTCCAACAATATTTCTTTACCCTTTTTGAAAAGCCCTTTTGAAGGATTGTAGTTATAGCCTGAAATGATACCATCTAGGTATAATTTTTGCGCATATGATATAGACAAAATGCATGAAAAAAGAATCAAAGTAATAAGTTTTCTATAGATCATTTTGTTTAATTGTTAAGGTTTGATGTGTAAATATACTGAATATATGTACCTTTTAACACTCAATTTGATTTCTAACTGGTTTTGTGTAATGATAATCATTTGTAAAATACATATCTAACTGTTTTCAATAGTCATAACCATATATTTTATAACGAAAAAAAACCTACAGTTTTGGACTGTAGGTTTTAAATTGAACTTTATGTTTTAGTTTAATTAATAATTATTTTTGTTTTAATTATTTCACCATCTACTTTAAGAAAGTACATACCTTTTGGTAATTGTAATTCTATAACGGATTTTCCAATATCTATTTGATTAATAGTTTCAACAATTTGCCCGTTAGTATTTGTTATAACCGCTCTTATAACAGAATTGTTTTTATTGTCAATGGTTATAATTCCATTTGTTGGGTTAGGATAGATGTTAATTTTATGCGGTGAGTTTTCATTGATATTATTTGATTCACAACTAATTATTACAGTTTGGTTTTGTGTGATGAGATTGTCATTGTCATCTGTAAAAGTCCACATAATTGTGTATGTACCACTTGAAATGTAAGTTAATGGATCAGTCGTTGTTCCTAATATGCTGCCCGCACAATTATCTGTTGCGGTTGGAATTGTTGTAATTGATTCATTACAATTTATTCTTATTGTATCAAGTTCTTGTTGATCCTCTATAGGATTTGTCATGTCGTTTAGTATTATGTTTTGTATCTGAGTTTCTGTATGTCCGCCATTAGTATATGTCCATATTACGGTATAGTTACCCTGTATTGTATAGGTTAATGGATCAATTGTCGTTGCTGTTATTTGTCCATTATTGGCTGTTGGTGGTGTTATTGTTATGGTACATTCAGATAAACTAATAGGTAAACTATCTAAATCAGGATTAATATCATATAAATCATTTGTATAGACATATAATTCGATATTTCCATTAGAATTCATACCGGTTATAACAAGGTCTAAATCCATGTCATTGTCATAATCTGCCCAACTGGTAGAGCTAATATTTACATCAATAATGGTATCAGAGATGTCAGTTTCTATTGTATAAATTCCAGCGTTATTTGTATAATAATTTGAGTATAGTGTACCAGTATCATCTTGTCCACCTATAAAGACATCCCAATCGCCATCTGCATCCGCATCTATAAAATCTGCAGTTCCGAAATAAGAGTTTTGAAAATTTACTGAATTGTCAGCTACAAAGTGCCCTTGTCCATCATTTTTATATATGTATGATTTTGCTGTATAAGCAGCATCTATTCCATTAATAAGTAAATCTAAATCATTGTCATTATCGTAGTCTGCCACACTTGTTGCTGAGAAATAAAATTTTGAAATTCCAGAGTTAGATAATTCTGTTAAATTACCAAGGCCATCATTTATATATAGTTTTGAATTGGGTGCATATGTCGTGTCAAAACCTGTTAAAAGTACGTCTTGAAAGCCATTATTATTAACATCAAAAATTGTGATATCTCCAAAACAATTCCCGAAAAGAGTTGTGTTTTGTTCTGTAAATTGTCCCGAATTATCTTGGAAGTATAATTTTGTTACGTAATTATAGTTGGCATCAATTCCTGAGAGAATAACATCTACTAAATTGTCATCATTTATTAAACCTGTCTTTATTTTTCCACTTATCACGCCTGACATATTGGTCGTTTGTTCGGTAAATCCCCCATTCGTATCGTTCATTAATATGATTGTATTGTAAGTGCTACTAGCGGTGTTACTACCAGTCATAATGCAATCTTCATAGCCGTCATTGTTAAGATCAGCAGTTGTGAGGGATGCTAATGTTAAGGCCGTAAAATTTGTGGTTTGATTTAATTTCAAAGTATCTAAGTTGTTATTTACAATAACGGTTGTATCATTATAATCGGCTGATTGGCCGCAAATGATTAACTCTTGATGATGATCTTTGTTGATATCAATCCATTTCACATCTCCGTATATTATACCTTGTACATTAACTGGTTCGCTTGCTGTGAAGTTTTGTGCAAAACTCGAACAATGGACCAAAATGCCCAAAGTTTTTAATAGTGTTGTTGTTTTCATTATTTAATTTTTTGCAAATCTAATTCTTATTTAGACTAAATAAAAATAAGAAAACTTGTAATACATATGATTCTTGTCATGTTTTTAATTGATAGTATGCCTTTTTATGCTTTGTTATTGTTGGAATGTAGTCAGTTATTGAACCCTTTTAATGCTTATAAGGTTTTGTTTTTTATATTGAACTTGAAAATTTAATCATTTAAAAACGAATTTATTTTATAGTTTTATTAATCTGCTATTGACTATAACAATGTTATTTGTTATAACTATATTTCCCTACCTTTACCACATTAAAATATGTAAACTATGTCATTTTCAAATTTAGGATTATCTAAATCTTTATTAAAAGAAATAGATAATCAAAATTATATCACACCAACTCCTATTCAATTTGAGGCTATTCCAGCTATTATTGATAGAAAAGATGTGTTAGGAATTGCTAAAACTGGTTCGGGTAAAACGGCTAGTTTTGTGTTACCTATTTTAATGAATTTGCAAGGAGCAGAAACGGATAGTAATAGACATATTAATGTGTTAGTACTTGTGCCTACTCGTGAATTAGCTATTCAAGTAAATGAAGTGTTTACGTCTTTTGCCTCTGTAATGCCTAACTCTCCAAAGACGCTTGCTGTATTTGGAGGAGTGTCTATTAATACACAAATGCAAGAGTTACAAAACGTTAATGTGTTAGTGGCAACGCCTGGAAGATTGTTAGACTTAACGGATGCCAATGCTGTAAAATTAAGTAGTGTTGAGGTTTTGGTTTTAGATGAAGCCGATAAAATGTTGAACCTTGGGTTTAAAGCTGAGATGGAAGAGATTTATGATCTTTTACCAAAAGCAAGACAGAATGTATTGTTTTCAGCTACATTAAATAAAAATATTAGTAACATCAAAAATATCATTTTAAATGATCCTATTGTTATTAAAGTGAAAGATGAGAACGAAGGAAAAGAATTAGATCAAATTAAGCAATTGGCTTATTTAGTGGAAGAAGATGACAAGGGTCCGCTTTTAAGACATATCATCAAATCAAAAAAAATTAAACAAGTATTAGTGTTCGCATCTTCGCTTTATAAAGCAGATAATATTGCTGATAAATTGCGTAAGAATGGAATTGATGCACAAGCCATTCACCGTAAAAAGTCGCAAGCGGCTAGAACAAATGCGCTTAAAATATTTAAAGAAGGTCAATTGAAAGTATTAGTAGCTACAGATATATTATCGCGTGGTATTGATATTAACGAATTACCTTGTGTGATTAATTATGAATTGCCACGTTCGCCTAAAGATTATATTCACAGAATTGGTAGAACGGGTAGAGCGGATGCAAATGGTGAAGCTATTTCATTAATTAGTCCTGAAGATGAACAACATTTTAAGGTGATTCAGAAGAAAATGGGAAAATGGGTTAATGTGATTGATTCTAAAAATATCGAGTATTAATTGATAATGAAAACGGCTACCGTAACTGAACTGAAAAAAGAACTGAAAACCCGATCGCAAAGCGATTTGGTTGAATTGTGTTTAAAGTTATCAAAGTTCAAAAAGGAAAATAAGGAATTATTAACCTATTTACTTTATGAAGCAGATAATGAGGCACAATACATTATAAATGTGAAATCAGAAATTGATTCACAATTCTCTGAAATTAATAGAAAGTCAACTTACATAGTTCAAAAGAATGTGCGTAGAATTCAACGTAATGTTAAAAAATATATTCGCTATTCTAAATTAAAAGAAACTGAAGTTGAATTATTGATTTACTTCAGTCTTAAATTAAAAGCATTAATCCCATCCGTTGGAATAAGTGGTGTTTTACAAAATATTTTGATACGTCAAATTGAAATGTTAGCTAAGAAGATTAGTGGTTTACATGAAGATTTACAATTTGATTATGAACGAGAGTTAGAGGAGTTAATTGAATAAATAGTCCTTAAATTTTCTTAAATCGGTTGAGGAATCAATAATTTGAATTATTTTTGTCGTGCACGATACAATTATCTGCAATTAAAATTAATCAAATGGATTTTTACGATTTAAAAGTGAACACATCTCAGGGCTCAGAATTGAATATGAGCGATTTTAAAGGCAAAACTGTCTTAATAGTTAATACAGCTACAAAGTGTGCACTGACGCCTCAATTTGAAGGTTTAGAAGCTTTACACCAGTCTTATAAAGACAAGGGCTTAGTTGTTTTAGGTTTTCCTTGTAACCAATTTAATGGTCAAGAACCTTTAACGAATGAAGATATGGCTGAAAGTTGCCAAATTAATCATGGTGTTACCTTTCAATTAACTGAAAAAGTTGAAGTAAATGGTAAAGACACACATGAGGTGTATCAGTTTTTAAAAACTAGCTTGGGAGGATTTTTAACGTCTAATATTAAATGGAACTTTACAAAGTTTTTAATTTCACCAGAAGGTGAACCACTTGAACGTTATGCACCAATTACTAAACCTGATAAAATTGAAAAAGATATTATTAAAATTTTAGGTTTGTAAATTTAACTTTTTTTAGATATTTAAAACCCTTTATTACAATATGTAGTGAAGGGTTTTTTTGTTTTAATGCTCGGTTATTTATTGAAATTGAATCATCAAATATCTATTATAGAAGATATGAATTAAACTAGTACTCAAAATAATGGTTTACTAAATAATAATAAAATGAATGTACTTTTATTTTGATCAAACATAGAAATAAATTAAGGAAGTATCATTTTAATTTATATATTTATTCAAATATAAACTATTAACAATGAGAACTATGAAAAAATTAATTTTAACAACAGCTATATTTATAGCTTCAATCGGAAATGCCTTTTCCCAAACTTACCAACACGATTTCCAAAAAATTATTGGCCAGTATAATGAAAGTTTAAAGAACTATACATTATGTGAAACGCAAGATAAAGGCTTTGCTTTAGTGTCATTTAAGCTTGCAAATGGTAATTTGAATCAAAATATGATTCAAGTCTTTAAAACGGATTCAGATTTGAATGTAATATTAGCACAAGAGTTTGAGTATACTGATTTAGGTGTAAATGGTTGTTCAATAACACCAAATGATATTTATGAAACTTCAAATGGTGATTTCGTAATCGCAGGGAGTATTGGCAATGAGGGTATTCCAGCAATGAGTGGTGGGTTTTTATTGTATATAAAAAATGATAATAATTCTAGTTTACATTTTGGTTGGATGCAAATTTATCCAAATCAAAATAATTCTGGGACAGCACCAATACATTCGTTAATGCATGTTGTTGAGACGGTTGAAGGATTTATTGCTATTGGAAGAGAAAGTAGTAATTCCACTTATAACGGAGTTGTAGTTAGAACAGATGATAATGGAAATGTTATATGGTCTAAACACTTGTATGATGAGGAGTATACTGGAATTACCTATTCTGACTTAACTGATATTGTATTTATTAATGAAGAAGAAGTTGCTATTGTGGGTACTGTAAATAGTTTTCCATATGATGATGCTGATATTAATATTGTTCGTTTAAATTCGAATGGAAATATTTTATCAAATAATGTTTATGAATATTCAGGCGAAATAAATGATTTACAATATACCTATTTGGAACGTGGCGTGGCAATAGAGTTTAATAAGGATAAAAATGAACTTGTTGTGGCAGGTACGGTTACTAAAAAACTTGAAGGTGTATGTACGACAGCAGAATATAAAAACATTTTAACGTTTGGGATTGATTATAATTCGGGCATAGTTAATTGGTCAACTAGACATGATATTGGAGCGGATAATACATTGGCAAATGAAAGTATATTTTGTTCAGATATTGATTTTAGTTCTGATGATTATGCTGTTGCAGGAACGGTTAAAAATGCGGTGTTCGATAATGTTTCTAATTATAATGGATTTATATTGAGATTAAATAGTAATGCTTTAGCTTCAAATTTACGATTTTATGGGTCAAATAATAACGATTACTTTAGCAGAATATATAATAGAAATGGAGATTACGTAGCTGGAGGAATGCTAGGGAATAATTATGCTTGGCTAGTAGAATCTTATAATTCGATTCAGAGTACATGCAACTCTTTATTAAGTAATGCTGTAACGGTTCAACATCCGTTAGTTTTTAGTGAGGGACTGAGTGCCAAGATAAAGGTTTTAAATACTGAAGTTGAGATGCATGAGGCTAAAATGAAGTATTTTGAGAAAATTCTTTGTGAGAAGCAAGTTAATATTCAAAATAATTCTAATAATAGTCAGTCTTCAACTATAGTAAAAGAGGCATTTTCTCCGAGTGGAATATTATTGGAGCAAGAGGTTTCAATTTATCCTAACCCAACAAATGGTGAATTTAAGGTGCATGTTAGAAATATAGAGAATAATATAATTGAAGTGGTAAATATATTAGGTAGAACTATTTTGGTTAAAAATGTAAATAGAAATAACACAAATTTTGATTTATCAAATCAACCAAATGGTGTTTATTTTGTTAAAGTGATCTCTGGTGATCTTATGGAAGTAAAGCGAGTTATTAAAAACTAATTACTAATAGTATGTAATATAAGGGTGGAAACTAAATTTCCACCCTTTTTTTTGTGAATTTTTTTAATTAACTTGAGATACATTTATTTTCTTTTATTACTTCTTGAGTAATATGTTTATATACTTATTAATCTCAGTTCTTAAAAATTAGCTTAGGTGGTTTTTATGGCTAACATTAAATGGAGTTTTACAACGTTTTTAATTTCTTCTGAAGGTGAATCGTTTGAATACTATGCGCCAATTACTAAACCTGATAAAATTGAAAAAGATATTATTGAAGTTTTAGAGGAAAAGAAACTTTAACTAATTTAAAGGTGTGTAACGTCCTGAATTAACTATACAATTATTTAACAAAAGACTAAAATAACTATACACCATATATTTATAACACTAAAATAGCTATACATATACTTG